>Ga0210015_1000255_pt1 | contig 56349 bp, 51 predicted proteins | sample CryGeymeta201522_FD_185471 | JGI IMG/M metagenome (GOLD analysis project Ga0210015, IMG submission 185471) | Groundwater microbial communities from Crystal Geyser aquifers in Utah, USA - Crystal Geyser metaG 2015-22 (SPAdes) (version 2) | ecosystem: Environmental > Aquatic > Deep subsurface >...
GAGGCACTGTAAGACCAAAAGGCGGACGTAAGTCAGTTTTGGGGCATGAGCCTGTGAAGTTAGAAGCTAACACTGTAATCTTCGATTCAGTGTGAGTAGTTCACAAAGATGTTTAAGGCTTTACAATTGGAACATCCTCCGCAGGAGTTGAAACTGTATTCAGTTTAGTTGGTAAAGGAGCACGGGGAGAATAAAATTTAAAATGTTGGTACGCAGTACGAGAAATTTCTTGAATTAATGTTCTAGCAGAATAATCATTATGAGGACGTTTCACTAAAACTGCCCCAATATAACGTTTACCCGTAGTAACATCAATTATTCCTGCATCTCCTAATACTGTGCCAATATCCCCTGTTTTATGAGCAATTCTGGCATCTTTTTCTAATCCTTGAGGTAAAAGAGTTCTCGTGTGAGTTTGGGTCATAATTTCAAAAAGGCGATCTCGAGAACGAAGAGAAATTAATTCCCCTTGATTAACCTTAAGTAACACCATCCCTAAATCTTTTGGAGTTGTGGTATTTGTACCCTCTAAATCAGGTAAAGGATTTTTAATCACCGTTGAATTTAAACCCCATTCCTGAAAACGCTTATTCAAAACATCCTTTCCTCCAAGTCTTTCAATAATCATATTGGTAGCAGTATTATCGCTATTAATAATCATTTCCGTGACTGTATAGAGAGCAGTAAATTGAGTACCCACAGGCTGATATTGCATACTACCCGAACCACTGCCAATATTAGCTTTACTGGTAGTAAGTTTTTCATCAATATAAATCTTCCCAGCATCTACATCCTGAAGAAATGCTACTAACACAGGAATTTTAATAGTACTGGCAGCCGAATAAAGTGTATCTCCATTGAAGTTAACATAAGCACCATTATCTAAGTCAACAAAAAAAGCTCCCGGTTGTAACTCTGGATATTTAGCCTTTAGTTTCACTAATTTTTCTTTAAGAGAATTTAATTCTTGGGTAAAAGTTACAGACTCATCAGAGATATTTTTTACTTCTGATTTTTCAACTACTTTAACCTCCGCACTTTTTTCTTGTTTTTTTGACGGAGTCATTGTGCTGGTAATATCCGACACAAAAGGTATGTTAATTTTAGGAAATAAAGGTTTAGTTAAATCGGTATTAGCCAGAATACTTCCCAAAATAGTACCCATTCCCACTCCCACAATAGCTAATCGAAAAATATTGTTAAAAATAACATTTCCCAGATTCTCTGAAGAATTATTCCCCAAAACTTGTAGCTGTGTTTGTTCCTGTGCTAAGGTTTCATTATTATTAATTAAAGTAGAACTACTTTTTCTCACTACCCTACTACGAACAGAACTTGTGCCATTTCCCGATGGTTTTCTCCGAGTACCTTGTCTTTGATTGCTCTCTTTTCCAGAGGTTTTGCGATTGTAGTTATTTTCTCCGTGAGTTCGAGATAAAAATATAGCCAAAGTTCAGTTCTCCCCTAAAATTGTTAAATCTTAAATAAATGTAAAAATATTAACTTATTTATAGAACATAATCATTCATTTCGTGCAACTTTTTTGTCTCTATCACTTCTGATTATTATAAATTATTGGTTGACATAGAATAATGGGCAAAGCAAAGAACAACAAAGATTATTTACTCATCATTCTTCGTCTTTTTAATAGCCCATTGTATTTGTCTTAAAATACCCCTAACCATAGCAAGTTCATTCCTTTTTAAATTACTACGATTAACTATTCTGCGCAGCTTTTCCATTTTTACCGCCGCCGTATGAGGATATAAGTAGTTAACATTCAATAATACCGACTCTAAATGTTGATAATATCCCTCTAACTCCTCAATATTTGCCATCTCCTTATAATCGTAATTTTCTGAAATATTAAGATCATTTAACCCCTGATAAAGTTCATAAGCACAAACTCCCACCCCTTGAGCTAAATTTAAAGAAGGATATTCAGGATTAGCAGGAATACACACAAAACGTTGAGCGTAACTCAATTCTTGATTACTTAAACCCCGATCTTCAGGACCAAAAATCAACCCTGAAGGTACATTTTTCTCCATTAGCCACCCCAGCGCTTGTCTGGGAGTTTCTAACTTAGTGGGAATACCCCTAGCCCTTGCTGTCGTGGCGATCGCCCGTTGACAACCTTGTAAAGCCATCGGTAAAGAATCCACAATAACCGCTTTTTTTAAAACTTCAATGCCATGAACAGCCATAATTTGAGCATCTTCAGATAAATAGTCACAACGAGGATTAACCAAAACCAATTGACTTAAACCCATATTACGCATAACCCTCGCAATAGAACCAATATTTCGTTCCCCTGCTGTTTCAACTAAAATAATTTTTACTCCCTCAATTAACGTCATTTTCCTTTTGCCTTTGATGATAAAATACAAACATTACTTTTTCTCATTACTAAATATGACAGAAACTATTACTCCCACTATCAGCGATCGCATCTGTAAACACATGAACGAAGATCACGGAGAAGCCATCGTCTTATATGCTCAATTCTATGGGAAAATTTCCTCCATTGAAAGTGCGAAAATGTTATCTATTGATAATGAAGGAATGTATTTGACCATAAAGAATAGAGAAGAAACACCCCTACGCATTGAATTTGACCATAAATTAGCAGACGCAAAAGACGCTCATAACACCTTAGTAGAAATGCTCAAAGAAGCCCAAAAAAATCAATAAATTATTATTTTCACAAAAAAAAAACAACCAATTGTGAAAAATAGATGTTATAATCAAAGCTGATGAGATTAAGTATCGGTTTAAAGATTTGTTTAAGATATTCACGAATTTTTCGAGTTTAAGATTGACAAGCTTCTCTCCGAATTGCGACTCTTGACCACAAAATTGAAATTTGGAGACAGACTATGTCAATCTATGTAGGCAATTTATCCTATGATGTTACGGAAGCACATTTAACCTCTGCGTTTGCAGATTTCGGAGCAGTAAAAAGAGTTTATCTCCCTACTGATCGTGAAACTGGACGTATGCGTGGTTTTGGTTTTGTAGAAATGAATACAGACGCTGAAGAAAACGCAGCAATTGAAGCGCTAGATGGTGCGGAATGGATGGGCCGTGACATGAAAGTAAATAAAGCTAAACCCCGTGAAGAAAATAACTCTCGCGGCGGTGGCGGCGGTGGAAGACGTAATAGTTTTTCTCGCAACTACTAAAACATATTTAGGTTTAACTAAAGTTTTTACTTCTAGTTTTTAACTCTAAATAAAACTAACCTCTATTCTTTTTTTGGATAGGGGTTATTTTTTTTGACATGATTAATGTACAATCAGTAATGTTCTATTTCATCTAAATTAGCGTGAAAATTTCTGTTTATCATACTCCTGAATCTACTCCTGATAATTGTATTCCTGAATGTGCTGTTGTTATTGATGTGCTAAGAGCAACTACGACAATTGTTACAGCATTAAATAATGGAGCAAAATCAGTCAAAGCCTTTAGTGATATAGATTTGTTATTAGCAGAAAGTGATTTATTATCTTCAGAATCTCGATTGAGACTAGGGGAAAGAGGTGGCAAAAAGGTTGAAAGTTGTGATTTAGGAAATTCCCCTTTAGATTGTTCTTCAGATATAGTTAAAGATAAACAATTATTTATTAGTACTACCAATGGTACTCGTTCATTACAAAGAGTTGAATCAGCAAAAACAGTAATTGCTGGAGCGATTATTAATTATGGGGCGGTGGTTAATTATTTAAAAGAACATAAACCAACTACATTGTGGCTACTAGGTTCGGGATGGGAAGGCGGTTACTCTTTAGAAGATACCGTTTGCGCTGGTGCTATTGCCTCTGAATTGGTTGATTTTAATGATATTGATCCTATTGGTAATGATGAAGTCGTTTCGGCTATCGCTTTATATCTTCAATGGCAAGATAATTTATTAGATTTATTCCGTTTATCAAGTCATGGACAAAGATTATTAAAGTTAAATTTAGATGATGATTTGAAATATTGTGCTCAAAAAAATATTGTTTCTTCTGTGCCAATGCAAACACAAAAGGGTATCTTAACTATTTAATTATATTTTTAGCAACTATTTATAGATGGTAAAATTCAGCACTTTTAAGGGTTGAATAGCTGCCGTGGAAGAAAAAAATTTCTTTTTTTTACCTTGACTTTTTTCTTTTAATTGGTAATAATAGTAATTATATAATAATGGAAATATAACTTTTTATTTTTAAAACTGTCAATATTCCTATTATCTAAATAATAACATTTCTGTCAAGAAAATGCAAGGATTTAGTCCTCAAAAAATGATTTTTTTTTAATAAAACTTGTCATATTACGAAATGTTACTTAATAAATTTTGAGCGGCAGCTAACATATCGGGGACTAAATCCTGTAAATCTTGTCTATTATTAAGATATGTTGATAATGCAGAAAGAGGATCTAAACTTTTACCAATACCCAATTCGGGTAATCTCGCACGAGTTAATTGACTGATAATTTCTGCTTTAATGGTGTAAGTATGACTTATAGATAAAACCTCATTAATGACATTCATTTTAACTAATTCTATTTGTTCTGATCGAAGACGATAAATTAACCGCACTACGGCATCTTCTATGTTATATTTGGCGATGGCCTCAAGAAGATCTGTTTCGGGATGAACACTATGACTAAGATCAACTTCAATGGTAATAAAAGAACGAGCGGGTAAAACACAAAATTCCCAATGAACTTGTTTCTGGTTAAGATGAATTAAAACGTAACCTTTTTCCTCTTTTTCTTCAGAGAAATCTACACGCTCAATACTACCTGGATAAACTACGGGAGGATTATTTTTAGGATTGAGATTTTGATGTTTATGAACATGACCTAAAGAAACATAATCAAATTCAGAACGAATTAACATAGATAAAGGAATTTGAAAACCCTTACCAACAGCTAAAAATCTTTCTGCACCTAAACTTGCCCTTTCGGCCATGACGTGAGCAAGTAAAATAGTGGGAATATCAGGATTTAAACGTCTAATTTCATCTTCTAAACAAGGCTCGATTTTTTGAATTAATAATTGGTTAATCTGTTCCATAGATAACCCTTCAGTTTCAGGGCGAGTTAGTAAGACAGAACGAGTCAACCAAGGTAAAGTAATAACTTGAATTAGTCCTGATTTTGTTTCAATTAAATGGGTTTCAAGATGTTCTCCGACAATGAAATTAGGTACAGCTAAAGTACGATAAATAGATAAACTTGCACCTCCACTTCCTTGGGTATGTTGATCATGATTCCCGATTAATAATACCGTGGGAATATTCCCCTGTGCTAAACGACGGAATTGATTAGCAAAGGCGGATTGAATATAAGGAGCAGGAGTACTATCAGGAAAAGCATCACCGCCAAATAGTACTAAATCCACATCCTCATTAATAGCTCTATCAATACAAATACTTAGGCTATGGATAAAGTCTTCTAACCTAGTATTTTGTTGTGTTTCGGGGTTTATTTTACCGTGACGAAAACTGCTACCTAAGTGTATATCACTTAAATTTAATATTTTCACTATTTTAGATTCTACCTCGTAACATCATAGCCATTTCATTACGAACGGGAGATCTTTCTAAGGCGATTTCTTCCGTGATGCGCCCTTCTTGATAAAGATTAAATAAAGATTTATTCATTGTCATCATGCCGTCAAATTCTCCCTCATCCATTAGCATTCCGATTTCTTCATATTTATTACTCAAGATATAATCTTTGACAGTTTCTGTATTAATTAAAATATCATGATAGGCTGCTCGTTTACCGTCAGTGGTACGACATAACCCTTGAGCAATAATTCCGACTAAGGATTCGGCGATAGCTGAACGCATGGCTGGTTGTTCTTCTGCACTATATAAGGTAAAAACCCTTTCCAAAGTTTTAATAGCACTATTAGTATGTAAAGTACCCATGACTAAGTGTCCTGTTTGTGCGGCTTTAAGCGCCGTATTTACCGTTTCTTTATCTCGCATTTCCCCTACAAGAATAATATCAGGATCTTCCCGTAAAGAGGCTTTTAGGGCATTATCAAATTTATGAGTATTCATGCCAACTTCCCTTTGTTTAATTAAGGCTTTACGACTTTTATGGACAAATTCGATAGGATCTTCAATGGTAATAATATGTTTAGGTTGTTCTGTATTTATATAATCAATCATGGCGGCTAGGGTAGTCGATTTACCTGAACCCGTTGGCCCTGTAATCAAAATTAAACCTTTATGAGCATCACAAATGTCTCTAAAAATAGGCGGTAATCGTAATTGTTCCATGGTTAGAATTTTGAGAGGAATTAAACGTAATACTAAAGCTGGACCTCTGAGAGTATCAAAAACATTAATCCGAACCCTTGCAAAATCGTATTGAGTTGCACCATCAAATTCTAACTCTTTTTTAAACCGTTGTATTTCTTCCTCTTTCAAAATTTCCCGTAACCAACTCATGAATGTATTAAGATCAATTTCAGGATATTGTTCTAAAGTTATCATGTCTCCTCTATCTCTCATTCGTGGTAATTCCCCAACTCCTAAATGAACATCAGAATAGCCATTATCGTAAGCCATTTTAACTAATTCACTCAAAGCAGGTTGTCCGGGAGATCTTGACGGGTTACTTGATGGACGTATTCCAGCTTGTTGACTAGATCGGAGTGGTGTTCTATCCATGCCTGATCCTTTTCTTACATCCGTTTCACCCGGTAAAGCTACACTTTTGACAGGATTTGAAGATATGGGGGTGGCTTGACGTAATCCTACCACAGGCATGGTGACTGGTGGTTTTGATGAAATGTCTCTGTTACTCGGATTGATCGGCGTAGATGTAGAAGGAGGCGTGAGATTAGGTGGTTTTCGATTTAAACTTAAAGGGGGTATCCCATTAGGTAGATTTATTTGAGTTTCTTCCCCTGAAAGAAGATCATCGTCATCGTCATCATCAAAATTGGGAATGTTTAATCCTTGACTCGATTTAGATAGAGTACTTTTTTTACCCAGAGAGGGAAACGGATTACTAGAACTAATTTTAGTTTCGTCTTCTATACTTGTCGTCTCTTGAGGTTTGGTTTTAGTTATTAAAGGTGGTACTGGTAAAGGTTGTTTTCTTTGTTTGTCAGAAGATTGTGTCATAATTATTTTCCCACGTTTTTTGAATATCTCATTCCCATTGTACTTTTACCTATTAATTTTTATCTTAATTTGAAATAAAATTTATGGGAGTTAGGAGAGAGAAGTTAGGAGTCAGTTAAATTAGGGGTTTGCGCTGGGGAATCAGAAGACTATTAAAATCAATGTTTTAAACAGATTAGAAGCTCAAATGTGCAGTTTTAGGAATTTTTATTCAATATTTTTTGTATTTATATCTTCTACATAACACTTGAAACCCGAAACCTGACACCTAATATTTACTATCATCACTCATACTTGTTCAGGAAACCTAATTAAGAATTGTAATCAATCACAAAAGATAATTTTTGATTTAACGGGTTAGTGTCAACTATAATTGTAGAAAAGAGATTAAGAATTTGAATGACACAATCACATTTACAACTTAAAAATTATTCCGCTCAATTGCATAAAAATCAATCTAGTTCATCTATTTCTCCCAAAGAGTTAGCTTTCATGATTGCTGAAGCCGCCGATGATCGTAAAGCTGATCAAATTGTACTCTTAAATGTTGAAAAATTATCCTATTTAGCTGATTATTTTCTCATCATGACGGGTTTTTCTCAACCTCAATTAAGGGCGATTTCTATTTCTATTGAAGATAAAATTTATGAAAAATTCCAACGCTTACCCATCAGAGTAGAAGGGAAAAACGAAGGAAATTGGATACTCCATGACTATGGTGATGTTATTGTTCATATTTTTCTCCCTGAAGCTAGACAATTCTACGATTTAGAGGCTTTTTGGAGTGGTGCTGAAAGAACAGTCTTTACCTCTAGCCCATAATTTCCGTCTCAATTAGGAGAATAATGTTAATTACTAATGACTATTATTGATTATGAATCAATCCTCTAATATTTTTTGTCCTGTACCACCAGAGCAACAACCTGTAAATGAATATCAAGAATTAGCGGAATCATCCTTTTTTCGTTGGGTAACATTGCCAAAACGTCAATTTATCTTTAAATTTATTTGGGTATGGGTGTTTAGTTTATTTATTTCCTCTCCTATTGCTGCTGCTAGTTTTTCTCCTCTACAAACTCCTTTTTCTTTTTTTCTCTCTAGTGGTTTAGGCGCTTCTCTTTTTATGGCTTTTTTCTTGATACGCTTGTATTTAGGATGGAGTTATATTGGCGATCGCCTCAGAAAGACAAAAATAGTGTATGAAGAGTCAAGTTGGTATGATGGGCAAATATGGGAAAAACCTTTAGAATTTTATCGCAGAGATCAATTAATTTTTCAGTATCAAGTACAACCGATTTTAAAAAGATTGCATAAAAGTATGATCCTGTTGGGAAGTCTAATGGGTAGCGGTTTGTTAACCTTATTATGGCTAATAATCAATTGACAATGGACAATGAATAATGAACAATGAACAATTAATAAATATTCTTAATTCTTCATTCCTATACTACCTACTTAGATAAAAAATGACAAGATTAAAACGCTCACCCTATCCACGCTTAGAAATACATCTATTAAGAGAAGGATTATTAGAATCTATCCATCAAGGAGAAGTGGTGGTTGCTGATGATAGAAGCAGAATTTTAGCCGTAGCAGGAGATACTGAAACCGTCTCTTTTATGAGATCAGCAATGAAACCATTTCAAGCCCTAGCGGTTACAAGTACGGGAGTGATGGAGCGATTTGACTTAAATGATAAAGATTTAGCGATTATTTGTAGTTCTCATCAAGGTAATATAGAACAAGCAAGACAAGTTTTTAATATTCTTTGGCGTGCGGATATTGAATCAAGTTACTTAAAATGTCCTATTCCTGAAGGGAAAGATAGTGCTTTACAATATAATTGCTCAGGTAAACACGCTGGAATGTTAGCGGTTTGTCAACAAAGAAATTGGAATTTAGATACTTATTTTCATCGCTCAAACCCAGTGCAACAATTAATTTTACAAAAAATTGCTGAGTTATTAGCCATTCCGGGCGCAGAAATTATGACGGCAAGAGATGATTGTGGTGTACCGACTTATGCTTTAGAATTAGGACAAATGGCTACTCTATACGCTAAATTAGCCAACGGTAATAATATCGATTTAGAGAGAATCCTTCGTGCTATGACTAATCACCCCACTATGGTAGCAGGAGAAGGTGCTTTCGATACGGAATTGATGACTTTAACTGATGGAATGTTGGTTAGTAAATCTGGAGCTGAAGGTATCCAATGTATCGGTAATATAGGGCAAAATATGGGTTTAGCTATTAAAATTCTTGATGGTGCAAAACGGGCTAAATATGCTACGGCTATTCATGTTTTAAAACAATTGGGTTGGATTACTCCGACAGTTGCCCAAAATTTAGGTGACAAGTTTTTGCGTATTGATGATTATAAACGTTTGGAAGTTGCAGGAGAATTATCTTTTCTTTAAATGATTAAAAATTTCTGCTCAAATAATTAATAATTTATGTTAATAGGTTTCAGGTTTCAGGTTTCAGAACAAAAATACTTAATACTCTAAAGTGAGGTAATCAATTTTATAGCGGTTAGTATCAATTCTGAAACTCATTACTCATTACTTCTTACTCATTACTCCCCCTAACCAGTGAATGGGGTGCAAGATATGAGTATCAGGTATCGGGGTTTAAATAATGAGTTTATAGACTATTCAATATTCTTTCTATCTCCCCGTTTCCCTTTTATTTCCTAACTCCTATCTCCTATCTCCTATGTAATAATTAACAGTAAATTGATCAAATTAGGAAATCTTCTTTATGAAACTATCTAGTAAAAATTTTGATACCCGTATTGATACGGTTTATGATGCTATCGTTGTTGGTGGTGGCATGGGGGGTTTATCGGCGGCTATTTATTTAGCTCGTTATGGTTTAAAATGTCTTGTCATCGAGAAAGGTAAAGGGCGATCGCTATGGATGCAAGATCTGCGTAATTATTTAGGTATTGATCCTCATGTACCGGGTAGAGATATACTAAATCATGGTACAAAACAAGCCATTGATTGGGGTGCAGATCATTTACGAGGTTATGTCGAAGATGTTACCGATGAGGGTGAAACCTTTGCGGTAAAAGTAAAAATTGGGAAAAAAGACTCTGTTTATCCTATTTTTCGGGGTAAATATTTAATTGCGGCTTCAGGGGTGATTGATGTTTTACCTCATGTTGAAGATATGCAAAATGTCTATGATTATGCTGGTTATACTCTTCATGTTTGTATGATTTGTGATGGTTTCGATATGTGGGATCAAAAAGCTGTATTAATCGCCGCTACAGAATCTCAAATTAACGCTGCTTTTGTCTTAAATTGGTTTACTCCCTATATTACGGTTTTAACTCATGGTTTATGTAATGTGAGCGATGACATGAAACAAAAATTAGCAGAATATGGTTATCCTTTATATGAAAGTGCTATCGCACGTTTTGTGGGGGAAAATCATCAAATGCAAGGAATAGAATTAACTGATGGTACTTTTATTGAAGCGACAACGGGTTTAATTAATATGGGCTCGATTTATAATAACCATTATTTAAAAGCCATAGAAGGTTTAGAATGGGATGGCGAAAACCTCATTACTAATGATATGGCACAAACTACCCATGAACGTATATTCGCATTAGGTGACTTGAAAAAAGGTTTAAATCAAGTATCTATTGCTGTAGCTGATGGTACTTTGGCCGCCACTCAAATCTGGCGTAACATTCGTCGTCAATCTTCTCCTAGAAAATGGGAAGAGAATATTAAGAATTAAATATTAATAATTAACAATTAACAATTATTCATAGTAACAACTTGGTTTTTACCATTATTTTTTGCTTTTAATAAAGCCTTATCGGCACAAGAAATAATATAATCTATACTTTCAGCTTCATCACCATAAGCACAAACTCCCACACTAACCGTTACATTAATTTGATAAGATTCTATGACAATATTTTGATTTTCAATATTACTTCTGATACGATTAGCCACAATTAACGCTTCTTTTAAATTAGTTTCCGAAAGAAAAATAATAAATTCTTCTCCCCCCCATCTAGCACATAAATCCTCTTTTCTCAAACATTTAACACATTCTTTTGCCACATAGATTATGACATAGTCTCCCACAGGATGACCATAAGTATCATTAATTCTCTTAAAATAATCAATGTCTAAAATAAGCAGGGAAAATACTCTTTTTTGTCTTTTTGCGAGGTGAAATTCTCTTTGCGCTAAAGCAAGAAAATTACGACGGTTAGATATACCCGTTAATTCATCGGTTTTGGCTAATTTTTCTAATTCTACTAATGCCTTTTTTAATTCATCTCTAGTAAATTTTAACTCCATATGATTTTTTACTCTAGCCAATAATTCTTGATTATGAAAAGGTTTCATAATGTAATCTACTGCACCTAAATCAAAGGCTTTCAATAAATCTTTTTTATCGTCACTAGCAGTGATAAAAATAATAGGAATTTCTTGGAAATGAGGATTTAATTTAATTTGTTCACACAATTCTAAACCATTAATCTTTGGCATCATTAAATCTAATAATATCAAATCAGGATTAATCTTTTCCAGAGAAGACATGACATCTTCACTATTAGCAAAAAATTTAGTATTATATCCTTCTTTTGTTAATAATTTATCCAATAAAATTCTGTTAACAGCATTATCATCCACCGCCAAAATTAAAAAGTTTTTCGGATTATAATTAACCATAAAAGTTGTTTCGCTTTTAGAACATCAATTTAATAAGTATCAGGATTAGAAACTATAGAATCCGAATCTATAAAAGTTTGATCTCAATATTTAAAATTATATAATCACTTTTCCTTTTTCAACTTCAATAATTTGTGCTTGTTGTAATAATTTATTATCAAAATAATTCAAGTGAGTTGTGGTTATAAAAGTTTGAAAACGATTTCCTAAAGAATCCAATAATTGTTGCTGCCGTTTTAAATCTAACTCTGCCATTACGTCATCTAATAATAATAAAGGAGTTTCTCCTACCACTTGTTCAATTAATTGCAATTCTCCCAACTTTAAAGACAATACTAACGTTCTTTGTTGTCCTTGAGATCCATAATTTTTGGCGGTAGCTTGATTTATCATAAAATCGATGTCGTCTCGATGAGGACCTACTAATGTATTTCCTGAACTAATTTCCGCATTTCGTTTATGATTAATTTCTTCTCTAATTCTATTTTGTATATCTTCTATTTCATTCTCTTTATATTCTACATTTGGAAGATATATTATTTGTAATTTTTCGGTTTTATTACTAATTTGATTATGCCATAATTTTGCTAAAGGTTCTATTTTACTTAAAACTCTTCCTCTTCTTCTCATGACTCGACAACCAGTTTCTACTAATTTATCATCCCATAATTGTAATTCTAATTCTTCCGATTTTGATAAACTAGAAAAAGTCATAATTCCTCGAGTTTTAAAACTTTTTAATAAGGCATTTCTTTGTTTTAAAACTTGTAAATATTGTTTAATAATATAACTATAAATTGGTTCTAATTGTACTAAAAGATTATCCACCCAATTTCTTCTATATTCAGGCGAACCTCTTACTAAATCTATATCTAAACTAGAAAATAAAACAGTATTAACTATACCTAAAAAATCTAAATTACGAGATAATTTCTCATAGTTTAAAGTTAACTCTCTTCTACCTTTAAATGGTAACATTATACCTAAATCATAATCAGCAAAATTACGACTAATATTAGCTTTTATTTGACCATAAACTCGATCTTTATAGACAAAATCTTGTTCTCTACTGGTACGATGACTTTTTAATGTTGATAGTAATTCAATCGCTTCTAATAAATTTGATTTACCTTGAGCATTATTCCCTAAAATAATTATTTTATTACTATGAAAATTAACTTCTTCTTGAATATAATTACGAAAATAACTAAGATAAATATTCTTTAAAAACATAACACAATAATTGATATTTAATAATTAGCAATTGTTTTTATCTCCTTGGGAGGTTATAATCAGCTTGAAAATGTAATAATAGTTATCTTATCAAAGTTGTGACTATCGAATTATTGAATAAAGTTATTCTCAGAAGTTAACTATCAATTGTTCATCATCAACGGTCAATTCTTTTCTCTGATTTATAGTTTCTCACATATAATTTAAGATTCCTATTATTAACTTATTTACCTCATTAATTTTTTGAGATTCTTCCTATGAGCAAAAAAAATCAACTACTATCAATAACTTTATGTTTAGTAACTATTATAACAGTTTATTTTAGTTATATTCCTAATGCAAATGCTTACAGTAAAGATAATATTGCACAATTAATAAAAGAAAATAAATGTATAAAATGTGATTTATCTAACTATCATTTTCCCAAAAATAAGTTTAACTTAGAAAAAGCTAATTTATTCAAATCAAACTTACATAAAACTAACTTTACTAATCTTAATTTACGAAAAGCTAACTTCTCAGAAACTGATTTAACTTTTAGTAATTTAGAAAAAATTAACGCCAAAAAAACGGATTTTAGAAAAGCCGATTTAACTCATAGTAATCTAAAAAACAGTAATCTTAGTCAAGCAAATTTTTCAGAAGCAACTCTTAATCATAGTAATTTTAGTCATAGTATTTTAGAAAGAAGTGATTTTGAAAAAGCAGATTTATCAGAAAGTAATTTTATTCAAGCCAATCTTTCAGGTGCAAATTTTCACAACGCAAATCTAACCAAAGCCGACTTAGATTTAGCTAATTTGAGTAGTAAAAGTAAAAAACATTTGACTAATTTTTCTAACGCTAATTTAACTCAAATACAGTTAATCAATGCTAACTTACAAAAAGTAAACTTTAGTAATGCTAATTTATATCAAGCAGATTTTGATGGTAGTGATTTAACAGAATCGATCTTAGAAAAAGCTAATTTAGCCGAAGCAAATCTCAGTCATGTTAATTTAAGTAATGCTGACTTACGCCATGCTAATTTAATTAATGCTTCTCTTGTTTATGCTAATTTAAGTAATGCTAATCTTAAAAATGCCAACCTTGAAAAAGCTAATTTAACAGGAGTAAATCTCACAAATACTAATTTAAAAGGTGCAATTATGCCTGACGGTTCAATTCATAATTAGTTTAAATAGGTTTTAGATATTAGGTATTAGGTTAAATTATTAACTTTTAACATTTATTTAGCGAATAAAATTACTTATTAACCATAATAAACAAAAAGTAAATAACGTTGCAAATTGTTCCGATCCTAAACTAATATTTAAGCCAATTCCTATAGATAAATTAAATAAAATATTAGCTAAAGAAACACCAATTATAAAAGCAATAAAAGTAATTCCTAGCGATCGCCAAAACAATCTTCTTTTACGATATAAAACAAAAAAACTTGTTCCCACACCACCAGTTAATAAAAGAGGTAATATTTGACTATTTGTATTAAAAATACTGATAGCAATTAAGAGAAGAAAAACGATACCGTTAAGAGAAATTTCTTTCACCGATGGTTGATCTAATAAATCATTTAACCATAAAGAAACTTTTTTTGCTGTGGGATTATTTTCGATAGTTAATATTTTTTTAGTTTCCATAATTTTTTCAGGAAATCTAATTTGTTCGGGTACTTTAATTTTACCTTCTTGTCTGAGTCTTAATCGTTGCATAATAATCGCATCATAAGCAATTTCGATACTTTCAATGGCTGGGGGATCATTTTGATATTTTTCCTTAAGATTTTGTTTTGCTGCCTGTATTTCGTCAAAAGAAGCATTTTCTGTAAGGCCTAATTGTTCATAAGGATTTAACTCAGTCATTTTTGTTTTATTCCTCCAATTCTCAATAATTATTAATAACCTTAACTTGAATAAATGAATTTGATTAATTTGCACTCATTAACAAATAATATTATAGTTAAACTCAGTACCTTAATTTTTAGGATAATTTTAGATGATTATTTTACTTTATCTTTAAAATCGATCCTGATAAAATTAAATATTCAAACTTTGATGAATACCGCCACCAAAAACTAATATGGAAGTAGCTTTAGCTAAAATTCTAATCGTTGATGATGATATTCACATTAGCAATTTAATCAGACGTTTTCTTACCCAAAAACAATATCTTGTGGAATCTGCCTCTGATGGAAAAACTGCCACAGAAATATTTAATCGTTTTCGCCCAGATTTAGTTATTCTTGATATAAATTTACCCGATACTCTCGGTTATAATCTCTGTCAAGAAATGCAGAATCAGAACGATGTTTTTATTTTAATGCTTACCAGTCGCACCGATGTTGAAGATAAGAAAAAAGGCTTTTTAATTGGCGCGGATGATTACCTCACCAAACCTTTTGACTTAGAAGAATTAGAATTTAGAGTACAAGCCATTTTGCGTCGCAAACGAATAATTAACTCTACAGATATTAATATCCTACAATTTGGTAGTTTAATTATTAATCCTGAAACTCGACAAATAATCTTCAATAATGAAGAAATAATTTTTACCAGTTTAGAATTTGATCTTCTTTATTTTCTTGCTAGTAATCAAGGTAAAGTATTTCGCCGAAAAGATTTAGTTAATAACGTCTGGAAAAATAACCCTATGGGTGATAATCGGGTGGTGGATGTTCATATCGGGCAAATTCGCCGTAGAATAGACTCTGACCCTAATAAACCCCCCTATATCTCTACTGTACGAGGGGTAGGTTATAAATTCGACTTTATTGACTCCACTAAAAAAAATTAATCTCTTCCTAATATTCAAGGTAAGATTAAGGAAAGGTAAAACAATGTCTTTATATGATATTCTCAACATATAACAAAACTACTCCTCAATCTAATTACCGTTACCATCTTAATCGGATTTCCCTTAATAATGGTTTAACTTTAATACATCAAGAAATTTCCTCTACATCTGTTGTTGTCGCTGATATTTGGGTTAATGCAGGAGTTACTACTGAACCTCAATCGTGGTCTGGAATGTCTCATTTTTTAGAACACATGATCTTTAAAGGGACAAAAAATATATTACCCGGAGATTTTGATTATATTATTGAAAATACTGGAGGTTACTCCAACGCAGCCACAGGTTATGATTATACTCATTTTTACTTAACCACCGCCTCTGGATATTTACCTGACACTTTACCTTATTTAGCAGAAATATTATTACAAGCAGAAATACCCGATGAAGAATTTTACCTTGAAAGAGATGTAGTATTAGAAGAAATCCGCTCTAGTAATGATGACTATGATTGGATTATTCTTCAACATCTCGCTAGTAGTATTTATCCCAATCATCCTTATGGACGTTCCGTTTTAGGAGAAGAATCATTATTATTAAATAATACTCCTAATCAGATGCGATGTTATCATAAAACCCACTATCAACCAGAAAATATGACCGTTGTTTTAGTTGGTAACATTACTCAAGATAAAGCAATTTCTTTGGTAGAAAAATGTTTCCAAAATTTTAGTCCTCGTTCTGAATGTCCTAAAGTTACATTTGATAGTGAACCACCGATGATTGATATTCGCCGTCAACAACTATTTTTTCCCCGACTTCAACATTCACGCCTCGTTATGGGGTGGCTTGGCGCTGGTATTGATAACCTAGAAGGTGCGATCGCCCTTGATATGTTATCAGTAATATTAACAGGAGGCAGAACTTCAAGACTAATCAGAAAACTCCGAGAAGAAGAACATTTAGTATTAGACATAAGTTGTGATTTTTCCCTACAAAAACACTCTAGCTTATTTACTATTTCCGCTTATTTATCTCCTGATAAAATGACTATCCTAGAAGATAAAATTAGAAACGAAATTCATCAATTACAACAAAATCCGATTACCGTTCAAGAACTAATAAATTGTCAGAAAGCCTTATGTCATAACTATATTTTCTCCACAGAAACCCCAGAACAATTAGCTGGTTTATATGGTTATTATGAGATGCTAGAAAATGCACATTTAGCCTTAAAATATCCTCAGATTGTCAAAAATTTATCCCCAGAAAAACTCCAAAGTTATGCTTGTCAATATCTTTCTCCTGAATATTATGCTCTTTGTCATATAGAATGTTGTTAATATAAAAATCATTTATTATTGATCAATATCTATGAATAGAAAAACTCAAAAAATAACTAAAAAATTACGTCTATTAATAGTTCTTTTTATTCCTCTAACGATCCTTTTATACTTATTAAGAGGATTTGGTTTATTAAGTTTTTTACCCGGAGGAATATTCTTATTTTTTATCATTGCTTCCCTCTTTCTTTTAATCAGTTTTTTAATAACCGAAACCTTGAGTTAAATTATCAATATCTCTAAAAATTAAAGAATTATAATTGATAACTCCTTTTTTATTAGTAGTAAAAAATATTCAACTAATAAAATAGACACAAGCCACCCCTCCCCGACCGCAACGGGTCAAGAAAAGGTGGCTTTATTTTATATCTTAATTATAACCTTTTAATTTGAAAATGTCAAGTATTTATCAGATTTTTTATTAATTATTTTTAAAGAGAAAAGAGGATAATTTTTATGTATTAATGATCAAGGTTTTCTAATTTTATGCGAGGATCAACTACTTTTAATAACAAATCTGCCACTAAGTTCCCAATAATTAACATAGTAGCTCCCATCATTAAACTAGCCATAACTAAATATAAATCTTGAGCTTGTACTGCTTGTAATATTAATCTTCCTAACCCAGGCCAATTAAAGAAATATTCAGCGATAAAAGAGCCACTTAATAAACTAGCAAATTCAAAGCCTAAAAGAGTTATTAACGGATTAATTGCATTGCGCAAAGCATGAATATATAAAACTTGATTTTCAGGTAATCCTTTCGCCCTTGCAGTTTGTATGTAATCTTGTCTTAGTACATCTAAAAGTTGCCCTCTTGTAAGTCTTTGTAAACCTGCAAAACTGGTAATACTTAAAGCAATAGTAGGTAAAATCATATGCCAAGCTATATCTCTAACTTTTCCCCACCACGATAATTCATCATAATTAATACTTGTCATGCCACCAATAGGAAAAATCGGCACTAAGTTTTGAGCTAGGATTAGTAATAATAAAGCGGTAATAAAGCTAGGAAAACCTTGCCCAAAATAACTAATTACTCTTAATACCCTATCAGTAACGGTGTTTTGTTTGACGGCGCTAATAATTCCTAAAGGTAAAGCGATGGCCCATGTAATAATAATAGAAGAAAAAGCTAAAAGTAAAGTAGCAGGTATTCTTTCTAAAATAAGACTAGATACAGAACGAGAATAAACGAAACTTTGCCCAAAGTCAAATTCAGTAATAACTTGTTTAAACCATAACCAATATTGCTGTAAAGGCGGTTTATCTAAACCAAAACGAATTTTTAACTCCTCAAGGGTTTCTTGAGAAATAGTCGGATTTTGTCGCAAATTATCAAGATAATCCCCTGGCGCTAATTGAATAATCGCAAAACTTAACATTGATGCTAATAATAACGTTAAAAATCCTTGAGATATACGTTTAATAACATAAATTACATTCTCATTAAATAACCAATAATTTTTCATCGTTGAAGATTTGAAGTTAGGCAAAAAATCTTAAAACTAAAAGCAAAATTAAGTACAAACCAATTCCACAAAGTTCGTTAATATTTGTAAACCATGATGGGATGATTTTTCTGGGTGAAATTGCACTGCCATTAAATTATCTTTGGCGATCGCTGCAGTTACAGTTTGTGAACCATGAGTAACTTGTCCAGAAATTACCCTAGAATCAGAGGGAGTGACATAATAAGAATGTACAAAATAGACATAAGGAGAAAGAGGAAGATTTTTCCATAAAGAATGATTGTTTTGCGTAAAATCAAGAGTATTCCACCCCATATGAGGAATAGTTAAATTTGCTTCCGATTGAAAACGCCTTACTTTACCCTTAATAATACCTAAACCTTCTTCTTTTCCTTCCTCCGAAGCCTCAAATAAAATTTGTAATCCTAAACAAATACCCAAAAAAGGCTTACCACTTTTAACCGCTTGTGTGATAGGCTCAATCAAATCTCTTTCCTTTAAATGTTGCATAGCAGGATCAAAAGAACCTACACCGGGTAAAACTACCCCATCAGCTTGGGCAATTTCCAAGGGGGAGGAAGTAATTTTCGGGGTTGCACCAGCTTTTTCTAAACCCTTACAAGCAGAGTGCAAATTTCCCATATCATAATCAATTACAGCAATTACAGTCATTTGTCAACTCAAATTTACAATTATTAACTACTTAAATATTGCTCTAAATCTTCCACTAAACGGGTTAATTCCGCTTCCGAAGTCAATCTTAAACGTTCATCTCTAACGGTAACTAACACTTTAGCAGAAAAAGGACTAGGATAAATATTCGGATTACAAAATACCTCAAAAAAAACATCTCCAGTATATTGATATTCCATCGCTTTTTTAGGTGTCGGTTTACCACCTGTTTTTGCGTGTAAAGTAATCTCTTTCAAACTTTGCATTAAAACAGCAATATCTTGTTTAAGTTTTTCAGCACCATTAAGACTAAAATTAAAAGATACTGCACCTTGAAGAAGATTAAGGGTGAATTGACTCATTCCATTAGATTTTTTTTCGGTTATTAACTGCTTTTTATCTTATACCACCTGAGATGAAAATAATTAGCTATTCATTCAGGAAGAAGATTTATACTCAGATTTTGCACCTCGTTAAAAATTAACTGGTGATGCTAGGGCAAAGGGCAAGGGGCAAAGGACAAAGGGATTAAAATTGACTCAAACTATACTAAAATTGATTTTTTGACTTTTGTTTATTAAGTATTTTTGATCTGATGCAAGATCTCAGTTATACTTACTATTTTATTACTTACTATTTATCGTGACAGGAATACTTTATCTCGTAGCTACTCCCATCGGCAATTTAGAAGATATAACTTTTCGTGCTATTAGAATCTTACAAGAAGTTGATTTAATCGCCGCCGAAGATACTCGACACACGGGAAAATTATTACAACATTATCAAATAAAAACTCCGACAATTAGTTATCATCAACATAACCATCAAACAAGAATAACCGAATTATCAGAAAAATTATTAAATGGTTTAAATATAGCTTTAGTAAGTGATGCTGGTACTCCCGTTATTTCAGATCCTGGTTATCATCTTGTGTTAAGCTGTATTGGAAATGCTATTAATATCATACCCATTCCGGGTGCTATGGCTGGAATAAATGGTTTAATTGCTTCTGGTTTGCCTACAGAAAGATTTTGTTTTGAAGGTTTTTTACCCACGAAAAAGAAATTAAGAGATAATTTACTCCATAGTTTAGTAACAGAAAAACGCACGATAATTTTTTATGAAGCGCCTCATCGTGTAGAAAAAACTTTAAAGGATTTTGCACAGTTTTTTGGACTAAATAGAAATCTTACTCTAGCTAGAGAATTAACAAAACTTCATGAAGAATTTTGGAGAGGTACAATTCAAGAAGCCATTACTTTTTATCAAAATCGTGAACCAAAAGGAGAATTTACCATTATTGTAGAAGGAAATAATCAACAAGAAGAATTAGAATTATCCGAAACAGAAATAAAACTAGAAATGGTTAAATTATTAAATCAAGGAATGAGTAAAAGTGAAGCTAGTCAACATTTAGCAAAATATACCAATTTTTCTCGTCGAGAAATTTATCAATTAACCCTGATAGATGATATTTAAAATTAAATAATTTTAAGGGCAAAATATCTATAAATTAAAATTTTCTTCTCTTTATAATAACTTAATCTTTTCTTAATCATAAAAATCTAAAAGTCATGATTAATTGACAAAATAAAAACTAAGAAAAAAAATGCTCAAAAATAGAATTACAAAATAAAATGAAAGTGATTAAATAATATTGTTTAATCATTTATCATCAAAATTCAACATATATAGTTTTTCATGTCTAAAATAAAAGTAGCTATTAACGGTTTTGGCAGAATTGGCAGACTGGTATTTCGTGCAGGATTAGAAAATCCTAACATCGAATTTGTAGGCATAAATGACTTAGTACCTCCAGAAAGTATTGCTTATCTACTAAAATATGATTCTACTCACGGAAAATTTAACGGTAAAGTAGAAGCTGAATCTAACGGTATCAAAGTTAATGATAAGTTTATCCCTTGTGTTTCTGTGCGTAATCCTGAAGAATTGCCTTGGGGTGAATATGGTGCAGAATTTGTCGTAGAAGCCACAGGCTTATTTACTGATTATGAAGGCGCAGCAAAACATCTCAAAGCTGGAGCAAAAAAAGTTGTAATTTCAGCACCGACAAAAGAGCCTGAAAAAGTCGCAACATTATTAATGGGTGTCAATAATCATACCTATGATGCTAGTAAACATGATATTGTCTCTAATGCTAGTTGTACTACTAATTGTCTAGCACCCATAGCTAAAGTATTAGACGAAAATTTTGGTTTATTAGAAGGATTAATGACCACAATTCACTCTATGACAGCCACTCAGCCCACTGTTGATGGTCCCAGTCGTAAAGATTTACGAGGGGGTAGAAGTGCCACTCAAAACATCATTCCTGCCTCTACAGGAGCGGCTAAAGCAGTAACATTAGTATTACCTCAACTTAAAGGTAAATTAACAGGAATGGCTTTTAGAGTACCAACTCCTGATGTTTCCGCCGTGGATTTGACTTTTCGTACAGAAAAAGCTACTTCTTATCAAGCTATTTGTGAGGCAATGAAAAAGGCTTCCCAAAACGAATTAAAAGGTATTTTAGGCTATACTGACGAACCTGTGGTATCAAGTGATTTTATTACAGATTCCCATTCAAGTATATTTGATGCTGGAGCTGGTATAGAACTTAACTCTAACTTTTTTAAAGTAATTTCTTGGTATGATAACGAGTGGGGTTATTCTTGTCGTATGATAGATTTAATTATCTTTATGGCAGAGTTTTCTTAAAGATAACGTTAATCACAGAAAATAATTGTTAATTATTCCCTAAGACCTCTTGCAAAATAAAAAGTAAAATCTATTTTAGGATCGAAAACGTTAATTTCTTAACTCATTACTCATTACTTATTACTCATTACTTATTACTCATTACTCCACTTCTGCAAGAAGTCTACTAGGTGGAGAATTAGGAATATTGAGAAAAATCTCCTTTCTCTTTTCTTCACCCATGATACATCATGAAGAAATGTAAATAAGTATCTCAGAAAATTTAACAAGACGTAATAAACAAATGCGCAGATACAGGGTATAAAATTATATGAAAGGTTAAAACACTTTTCAAAAACTGATTTCTCCAGAAGAAATTGTCAAAATATTAAGTTTCTTTACAAGTGCTTAACAATAACTTTGACTTAAGCACATAATAAGAGAAACTGATTTTTGGGAAGAAAATCCCGATTCTGGTTTAACTTTTTTGTTGAACTAAAATTTAATAAAACAAACTAACAAACTACTTCTATATAGGAGATTAACTTAAAATGTACGACGCATTCACAAGGGTTGTTTCTCAAGCTGACGCACGTGGTGAGTTCTTAAGCTCTAGCCAAATCGATGCTTTAAGCCAAATGGTAAGTGACAGCAACAAACGTATTGATACTGTAAATCGTATCACCAGCAACGCTTCTGCTATCGTTACCAACGCTGCTCGTTCTTTATTTGCTGAGCAACCTCAATTAATCGCACCCGGCGGAAATGCTTATACTAGCCGTCGTATGGCTGCTTGTCTTCGTGACATGGAAATCATCTTACGTTACGTTACCTACGCTATTTTCTCTGGTGACGCTTCCGTATTAGAAGATCGTTGTTTAAATGGACTTCGTGAAACCTACTTAGCTTTAGGTACTCCTGGTTCTTCCGTAGCTGTTGGCGTTCAAAAAATGAAAGATGCAGCTATTGCGATCGCTAATGATACCAACAATATTACCCTTGGTGATTGTAGTTCTTTAATGGCTGAAGTTGCTACTTACTTTGATCGTGCTGCTGCTGCAGTTGCATAGGTATAACCATACCAATTAAGTTCAATTAATTCACATAACATAATATAATTTAGGAGAAATAAATCACAATGAAAACCCCTTTAACTGAAGCAGTATCAGCAGCAGATTCTCAAGGACGTTTCTTAAGCAGCACCGAACTTCAAACCGCTTTCGGTCGTTTTCGTCAAGCAACCGCAGGTTTACAAGCCGCTAAATCCTTAACCGATAACGCACAACGTTTAGTTGATGGTGCAGCAAATGCAGTTTACAACAAATTTCCTTACACCACCACAACTTCTGGTGCTAACTTCGCTTCTACTGCCGAAGGTAAAGCAAAATGTTCTCGTGACATCGGTTACTACTTACGCATGGTAACATACTGTTTAGTAGCTGGTGGAACTGGTCCTATGGATGAGTACTTAATCGCTGGTATTGATGAAATCAACCGTAGTTTTGACTTATCTCCTAGCTGGTATGTTGAAGCATTAAAATACATCAAAGCTAACCATGGTTTAAGTGGTGATTCTGCTGTTGAAGCTAACTCCTACCTCGACTACGCTATCAACGCTCTTAGCTAGTCTCTTTTTCTACTTCAGAGTAATTCTCAAAGGCTTTATAATGCTTTTGTCATCAAATAAAAATCCTTGTGATTATCAAGGTTAAAATAAAAATCGTTGCCTGAGAAAATTTGCGAATACGAATTAATAAGCGTGTTTGTTGATTTTTTCGGGCAATGTTGTTTTAAGAATAAAAAATTGATAATTATTTTTGTATTAATACAAGTATGCTATCATTAGGATAATTAAAAGTATTGATCAGAAATAAAATTATGAACAGTTTACAAAATATTTTGGAGAAATACTGTCTTGAGGATAAAACAGGTTTATTGCTTCTGAGTATGCCAACGGGTTTTGGAAAAACCCATAATGTTTTAGATTTTATTTATCATAATTATCCGCAATTTAAAGCACAAGGTAGAAAAATTATCTTCATTACTAACCTAAAAAAGAATTTACCTTATCAAGATTTAAAAAAGCGTTTTATTCAAGATAATAAAGAAAAAGAATATCAAGAAAATGTTTTATTTATCAATTCTAATTTAGATTTTGTCATTGATAATTTACTAAATTGTGAGATTCCAGAGGATTTTAAAAAGAGTGAAAACTATAAAAAATTATTTAATAAAATAAAACACTTAGAAAATTTAGAGAAAGATAAAAAAAATATTGATTTAGATTATTTGCAAGGACTAAAAAATGATATTAAGGATAAATATGAACCTAGTTTTAGATATGAGATTATAGAAACTTTAAAACAAAAATGCAAGAAGAAAGAAAAACGTTTAGAATTAATCAAAAACGATAGTAATTATCAATGGATTGGTAAATTATATCCGACAGTTTTTACCGATAATAGAACAGTTTTATTCTTGAGTATAGATAAGTTTTTCTTAAAAAATTCTACTCTTATTGAACCATCTTATTATTGTTATCATAACTTAGCTAAAAATTCTCTAGTTTTTATTGATGAATTTGACACTACTAAAGATACGATTTTAAATCGAATAATTGAAGAAGGAAACAAACATAAAATTGATTTAATCTCATTATTTTCTAATATTCATAATAATATTAATAATAGTGAATTTCCTAAATATTTTCTCGAAGAATCTGAGAAAAGACAAAAACAAAAAATATCTCAGAATAAAAATTGGAAATCTTTAACAGTAATCATAGAAGAATTAAGACAAGAATCTCAAGATATTTATCAAAAATTTAACTTAAAATATGCCTATAAATTGAATATTAATGATTCGGATAAATCCAGAAATTTTCTATTTTATGACTATGAAAATCATAATGTTTTAAACCGTGATTATCAATTAATTATCAATACTGATAATGAGGATAATATTAATTGGATTAAAAAAGTTAAACATGAAGAAATAGGTTCTCAAAAAAATAAGACAATACCATATTTATTAGGACAAGTAAGAGGTTTTATAACTTATTTTGAAACAAGAATTAGTTTTTTAGCTGAAAATTATCATAACTTAAAAAAAGAAAAAGGTGACGATATTTATTCCCTTGAATCAGCTATTCGCTCAATTTTAGATTTTACTTGTAAAGAAGTAGATAAAAAAACTACTGATTGGTTAATGGAAAATATCCTAAAAATTTCCAATTCTTCGGCTAGTATGTCAAAGAATGAAAAACAAATAAATGAATTTCAAAGTTTTTATGAAGTAGGTTTTAAATATCATGATATTGTGGATAATGATAACCATGATTTAAGCTCTAAAATTTATTTTTATAACTTTAATCAGACTCCTGAAGGTTTTTTATGGAAACTATGTCAGCAAGGGATGGTAGTAGGAATTTCTGCTACTGCTAGTATGGATACTAATATTGGTAATTATGATATTAAATTTTTAAAACAATATCTAAAAAACTCTTTTTATTCCCTTTCGGAAGACGAAATTAATCAATTAAAAAATGAATATGAAGTGATAACAAAAGGTTATAATCAAATCGAAATTAAAGCTAAATTTATTGGTACAGAAGATAAAAATGAAGCCTTAGAAATACTTAAAACAATAGTAAAAGATGAAGTATGCGCTAATAGTTTACTAACTGAATCTCAAGGAAATAAATATGTTTTTTGTCGTTATGTAAGATTATTAGAAGCATGGCAATATTTTAATCAAAATGAAGATTGTCAGGCTTTTATTTGCTTTTTAAATAAGTTTCCTAAAGATGATGACTCAAAGTTAGATTTAAAGATAATTAATCCTTATTTTTGTTATGCCAATGGTTTTGATCCTAATGAAGATAATTTACAATTAATTAAAAAGCAATATGTGATTTTAAGTAGTAAAAACTTTGATGAAGAATTAAAAAAATTAAAGGAAAGATTAGCTACAGGTGAAAGAATTTTTATTATTTCTACCTATCAAACTTTAGGTGCAGGAGTTAACTTACAATATACTATCCCCGAAGGTTTTAACGCAGTTAAAATTAATGATTTTGATGATAGATTAGAAATGGATATTAATGGTGTTTATTTAGAAAACCCAACTAATTTATTAATCACTATTAATAGTAATGAAGAAGAAAAAAATCAAGATAAAAATTTTATTAAACATCTTTTTCAATTAGAATTTTTATTAGAAAATGGTGTTATGTCTCGCCAACAATTTAAAGGTAAATTAGATGAGGCTTTTCATAAATATATCGGAGATAAAAATTATCGCTCAAAAAGTCATATTAAGTTGCCTGAAACTTCTGCTTTTACTAAATATTTAAACAAAGTAATTATTCAAGCATTAGGAAGAATTTGTCGTACTAATATGAAAGCCTCAACTATTCATATTTTGGCAGATAGTAGTATCAAAAAATATCTTAATCGTGTTCAATTACCTTCAGAGATTATTCCCGTTAAAGAATATCAAGAATTAGTGAAAAATTGTAATCAATCGATGATATTTTCAGAAGAAATAAAAGAAGCAAAAAATAAAGCTGAAACTACAAGTGAGCAGGATTTTAAGTATATTCAAAATAGATTAAATAATATTTGGGATGCTAAAGATATTGAAAAATGGAAATCCTTAAGAAAGCAAGTTTTATGTCAGCCAACGATTGTTAATAAATTAGATTGTGAAAAAGAGTGGTTTAAAATTTATATAGAATTATCAAAACCTAATAATTATTACAGATTTACTCAAACAAATGATTATGGAAAAGTAAAAATTTTCTTTGATAAAAATGAGGGAAATCAAGAAGTAAGTGAAATGTCTGCTAAATTACCAGAATTAATGAAAATTGACTTATTAAAAGACTTATTTATTGAGAATAATTGGGCTACTAATTTTGAGAAAGCAGAATTAATAATTAGCCCACCAATTTTTAATAATATTTATAAGGGTGCATTAGGAGAAGTTTGTGGTAAACATATTTTAGAGACCTATTCTGATATTAAACTATTAGAACTTGATGATATTGAATTTGAAAGATTTGATTTTAAAACTGCCGATGGTATTTATTTTGACTTTAAATATTGGAATAATTTTGATCAAGATGAAGAAACAGAGTTAGAGAAAATTCGAGCTAAAATGACTGAAATTAACGCTCAAAAAGTATTTATTATTAATATTTTAGCCAATACTGATAATTGTGCATTTATCCCTAAGTATCATCAGGAGAAAAAAATAATTATCATTCCTTTTCTATGTCAAAATAATAAAATTGTTCCAAAAGCAATAGACTATTTATCCAATAATTTATCATGACTATTATTACTAATCGTTTAAAATTTACCTTTCATCTTGATAATATTAAAAATGATTTTATTTTTCTTGCTTTTAAAAGAATAGATAATAATAGCAGATGGTGGGGTGCAAAAGTATTAGATTCTCTTTTAGGTGATGAATATAAAGCCTTAGCTGTTTGTTATACAGAAAAATATGCTTTTGCTATGTTTAAAAAACAAGAAAATAATGCTTATAAATTAATAACACGACTAAGAAATTATAGCGGTGATGATACACAAGAAAATGAAAAAAAAGAAGATTTTATAGTTAATGAAGTTGAAATAAAAAATCTCAATATCGATAATGGTGAAAGTTTTATTGATAGTGAAGCCTTAGCTCGTTTATTATTAAATTATCTTGGTTCATCAAGATCAAAATATCCTAGTCTTCAGTTTTCTAATCTTACTGGTTGTTTGTTAAAAGTGCCTAGTTTAAACAGCAATAAATTATATAAATCCATACAAGTTGGAGAAGTAAATCTTAATTATATTAATAATACTGACAATGAATTTTTGCTTAATGTGAGTATGGAAACTTATCGTTTAAAAATAGATATTTTCTCTGAATTAAAAACTGCAACAGGTAAACGTAAAATACAAGTCCAAAAATATTTAAACCGTCCACAATATGTACTATTTGATGGTAACAATATTTTAAGAAGATCCTTGGGAGAAAAAGACAAAAATGATCCGAAAAAAACTTATATTAAAGCAGGAATAAAAGGTAAAAAAACTCATCAAGATTTTCTAAAGTTTAAAAATATAGAAGATTTTAAAAGCAGTAGGGGAGGAATTTTAAATCAAGTAATTAAGGATATAAAAGAGCATCTTAATAAGTATCTAACAGTAGAGTTTATTCCATTAAAAATTGATGAATGTATTGAGTTTGATTCAAAAAATTTAATATTTAAAAAGCCTGAGAAACTTCATTATATTCTCGATAATCAAAGAATTAATATTGTTGATTTAGTTAAAGATGAAACCTCCCAAAAATTAGTTAATGATATTCAAGAATTATTGAAACCCTTTTTTAAGGATCAAAATTTAGTTTCTATTAATAATCATGAAATTGAAGGAGTTTTTAATCTGAGAATTATTCATGATAAAAACTATTATCAACGTAATAATATTGAAGATGAATACTTACTATCAGATAAAATTACCCCAAGACAACATTTAACTATTGAATCGGGAGAAAATATCTCTAAAGCTATTATTAAAACTTTGATTAAAGAATTAATTATCAAACAAGATATTGCGTATAAAAAAATTAGTCTTTTTGATTGGAATAATATCGTACAATCATCTCCATCAGCTACTTTTAAATCTAATCAATCAAACAATAAAAATAATACTCAATTAAGTCCTTTTGATTTAGATAAGTTAGAAGATGAAATAAAATCAGAGAAAAAGTGGATATTTGGGCAATATAAAAAAAATAGTAATAATGAAGATAATCAAGATAATAAGATTTTAATTTTTATGATTATTAATCCAGACGGTAGTTTTGAATTTGAAAATTTAGATACTCGTGAAAGTTTGTTCAATGATCATAAATATCAAGATTATTACAAGTATATTGAACAATTTGAAAAAAATAAGACAAAATCATCTTTTCAGTTTGAAGGTTTTGTTATGTCAGATAGTGGCGATATTAATTTAATTTTTCACTCCAATGAAATTACTTTACCTAACTTACCAGAAATAGAATATTTATTAAAAGAAATTGAAAAAAAATTACCAGAAAACCTGAACAATGGTTTAGCAATTATTAATATTATTCAAGAATTTTTACCGTTATATCCTAACTTAAAGAAAAGAAAATTTGAGGATTTTTGTGAACAACTTAAAAATAATTATACTTATGATATATCCAAGAAAGAATTATATAATTTAATTCAACAATATTTAGGTTCACAACGTAACCATAACGGAAAAATATCTTATACTGCGAATACTGATGAAGCGACTAAATTTAGAGATTATTTATTAGAAAAATATCAAGTGAGATTTAGGTTTCCTAAAGATAATGAAACTCTCGATTTTGTATTTGCTAATGCTTTAAATATTAATTATTTTGGTGAAACCGATACCGAAGCCTATTATTTTGTAGGCGATCGCACAGAGCAAATTCAAACATCTTTCAAGGATGCTTGTCATATTCGCAAAATTATAGCTATCAAAGGTTGTAAATTAATTTTTAGAGATTTATTAAAAACGATGGATGTTGACTTTGTACGCACAGGTCAAAGTACGGTAATTCCTTTCCCTTTTAAATATATTCGAGAATATCATAATCTTAATTATTAACTAAAATTTTTACCACAGAAAGATTTTATATTTAAAAGTATTTACTTAATCATTAGTGGATCTTTTTTCTTCTAAGAAGTTAATAAAATTCAGTTGATGTAGTTTGATTAATATGAAGAATCGTAAAAAAAATCGAAAATAAGTCATAAAAAATAACTCTAAAATCTAAAATAGACTTAAACTAAATTATAAATAAGTAATTTTTATATTCAAGTTAAATAATTAGTTAAATATATTATCTTGAATCATTGACATAAATTATCTTAATTAGTGGTCAAAATACAAATATTGAGAATTTAAAATATGGGAAAACCAACAGGATTTTTAGAGTTTACAAGGGAATTACCTGTCGATAAAGCTCCCCTTGAAAGAATTAATAATTGGGATGAATTTCACTTACATTTGCCCGAAGAAAATCTCCGTAATCAAGGTGCAAGATGTATGGATTGTGGAACACCTTTTTGTCATACAGGAGAACTTATTAGCGGTATGGCTAGTGGTTGCCCCGTTAATAACTTAATTCCTGAGTGGAATGACTTGATTTATCGAGGTTTATGGCAAGAAGCACTAGATAGACTTCATAAAACTAACAACTTTCCTGAATTTACTGGTAGAGTTTGCCCTGCTCCTTGTGAGGGTTCTTGTGTACTAGGAATAAATAATCCTCCCGTCACCATCAAAAATATAGAATGTTCTATTATAGATCACGGTTGGGATCAAGGTTGGGTAAAGCCTCAACCTCCTGAAAAACGTACTGGCAAAAAGATTGCCATTGTAGGCTCAGGCCCTGCAGGTTTATCGGCGGCGGCACAACTTAATAAAGCAGGACATTCTGTCACGGTTTATGAAAAAGATGATCGCCCTGGTGGATTGTTAATGTATGGCATTCCTAACATGAAACTGGATAAAGAAAAAGTTGTCTTGCGTAGGGTGAAACTGTTAGAAGAAGAAGGAGTTAAATTTGTTTGTAATAGTACCATCGGCAAAGACATTCCAGCGGAAACTTTAGTTAATGATAATGATGCGGTAATTCTTGCTATCGGTGCTGGAAAACCTCGTGATTTACCCATAGAAGGGCGATCGCTCAAAGGGATCAATTTTGCCATGGACTTCCTCACCGCTAACACTAAAGCCGTTTTAAGTGATAATCCAGAAGAATTTATCTCAGCAAAAGGAAAAGATGTTGTGATTATTGGCGGTGGTGATACTGGTACAGATTGTGTTGGTACATCTATAAGACATGGTTGCAATAGTGTAACCCAGTTAGAAATCATGCCTCAGCCCCCAGAAATACGAGCAAAAAACAACCCTTGGCCCGAATATCCGAAAATTTATCGTTTAGATTACGGACAGGAAGAAGCCGCCGCTAAATTCGGTAATGACCCTAGAGTTTATACTACAACTGCCACTAAATTCGAGGGAGACTCCGAAGGTAACGTGATCGCCGTGCATACGGTGGAAGTAGAATGGGCAAGAGATGAGCAAGGGCGTTTTACGCCTAATCCCATCAAAGGTACAGAAAAAAGATTACCCGCACAATTAGTCTTACTGGCCATGGGTTTTCTCGGTCCTGAACAGTTATTATTAGAACAAATGGGCTTAGAAAAAGATAATCGCAGTAATATCAAAGCCGAATATGGAGAATATGCTACAAGCATCCCCAATGTATTCGCCGCAGGAGATTGTCGCCGAGGTCAAAGTTTGGTAGTGTGGGCATTTAATGAAGGGCGTGGTGTCGCTAAAGAGTGCGATCGCTTCCTCATGGGATATACCGATTTACCATAAAAAATTATCCACCATTTATGTAGTTTTTTTAAGGGCTTCTGGCCCTTTTTTGATGTGTTAATTAATAACAAATAACTCAAAAAGTGTGTAGCTTATTTTCGGTATTTAAAAATACATTTTATGGATATTAGTTTTGAATGTCCGTCACTAATATTGACAAAACTTTTTTTTACTCAGATTTTAAATTGTTCAATCTTCAATTAACCTGCTACTAAACCTCCTCCAAAGGCACTAGAAATAGCGATAGTATCATCAGCTTTGACAAAATCAGGATCATCTTCAATTAACAGTAACCGCATAAATTACTTTTTTTGATATTTTGGGGGAATATTCTTTCAATTACCTGTTGCCTATTGCCTTTCTTAAAATTATCATTAATATAGAACATATAAAAAGAAATCTCTAATAAAATAAGCCCTTGTCAATAGAGCATATCAAAGTTAGAATAGATAATCTGAATATTCTATAATAAAAACTAAAGATTTCCTTTTTTGAGGAATTTTTTAGGATATATTTAATTAAGTAACTTATATAAATAGAAGATAGTGGCTAACTCAAAATCCGCAACAAAAAGAATCGATATTAACGAGCGTAATCGTATGCGTAACAAGGCTTACAAATCTGCCGTTAAAACTCTCATGAAAAAATATTTTCAAGCAGTAGAGGTTTATGCTTCCTCTCCTAGTGAAGAACAATTACAAACAGTACAAACTTCTATGTCTATAGCCTATAGCAAAATTGATAAAGCAGTAAAACGTGGGGTTTATCATAAAAATAATGGAGCGAGAAAAAAAGCTAGATTAGCAAAAGCATTAAAAAATGCTGTACCTCAAGCATCCTAAGTTATCTTGATTTGATCAAGGAAAATTAAGCATTATTTGTCATAGTCAAAAATAACTTTAAAAGTACTAAACTGCTTAAAAATAATACTATAAAATATAGGCAGCAATGCAACTAATAGATACCCACGTTCATGTAAACTTTGACTTATTCAAAGAAGATTTGGATTCAGTCTGTAATCGTTGGCAGTCCGCAGGAGTTAGTAAATTAGTTCACTCTTGTGTCCATCCCGACGAATTTGAAAGTATTAAACAGTTGTGTTTGCGATTTCCTCAATTGTATTGTTCCGTAGGTTTACACCCATTAGATGCCCAGAAATGGCAAGGGGAAAAAACCTACCAACAAATCTTACAATCAGCAAAATCTCATCCTAAAGTTGTCGCCATTGGTGAAATGGGATTAGATTTTTACAAAGATGATCAGCAAGAGCTACAAAAAGAAGTTTTTTGGCAACAATTGATCATCGCTCAACAATTGAATAAACCAGTTATTATTCACTGTAGGGATGCGGCTACTTCTCTACAGGATATTTTGTGTAAATTTATCCGTGAAAAAGGAAAAGTAACAGGAGTAATGCACTGTTGGGCTGGAAATCCAGAAGAAACTCAATGGTTTTTAGATCTGGGAATGTATATTAGTTTTAGTGGCGTTGTTACCTTTAAAAATGCTAAAACCGTTCACAGTAGTGCCGCTATTGTACCGGGCGATCGCCTATTAATTGAAACAGATTGTCCTTTTCTTGCACCATCTCCTTATCGGGGGAAAAGAAATGAACCTGCTTATGTTATTCATGTCGCTGAAAAACTAGCACAAATTAGAGGAGTATCATTAGATACCATTGCGAGGCAAACTTACGACAACGCTTGTAGATTGTTTAATATATAAAGGAAACGGGCAAAAAAACCAATTGAATATTAAAGTATCAAAATCAGCATAAAACTTAAAGGGTTACGTCTTATTAAAACTCAAAGACAAAAAATAAATTCTTTTTAACCCCTAACCCCGTCCGAAATCTAACATCTTGTAAACATTCCTAAGATATAGGATAATCAAATAACCGATAATTGACAACTGACTTATGAGAACCCAAGAACTGTTACCTGATTTAATCGAAATTCAACGCTCTAGCTATAAATGGTTTTTAGAGTATGGTATTATTGAAGAACTCAACAGTTTTACGCCGATAACCGACTATGCAGGTAAATTAGAATTGCACTTCATCGGTGAAAAATATCGACTAAAAGAGCCAAAATACTATATTGAAGAAGCTAAAAAACGAGATGCTAGTTACTCCGTACAAGTTTATGTCCCTACATTATTATTAAACAAAGAAACAGGAGAACGTAAAGAGCAAGAAGTATTTATCGGTGATTTACCTTTAATGACCGATAGAGGTACATTCTTGATTAATGGTGCAGAACGAGTCATTGTCAATCAAATCGTGCGATCGCCCGGAGTTTACTTTAAATCAGAATTAGACAAAAACGGTAAAAGAACTTACTCCGCTTCTGTGATCCCTAATCGTGGAGCATGGTTAAAATTTGAAACCGATAAACATGGCGTTGTGTGGGTAAGAATTGATAAAACTCGCAAAATTTCTGCCCAAGTGCTTTTAAAAGCCATGGGATTAAGCGATCGTGAAATATTAGATCGTCTTCGTCACCCCGATTTTTATCAAAAAACCCTCGAAAAAGAAGGCAATCCCACCACTGACGAGGCGTTAATGGAACTATATCGCAAATTACGTCCGGGAGAACCTCCTACCGTGAGCGGTGGACAAGCGTTATTAGAAACCCGTTTCTTTGATCCTAAACGTTATGATTTAGGCAAAGTGGGGCGTTATAAAATGAATAAAAAACTACGGTTGACAGTTCCTTATAATCTCAGGGTTTTAACCGTAGAAGACATCTTATCAGTAGTGGATTATTTAATTAATCTCGAATTTGATATTGGTAACGTTGACGATATTGATCACCTTGGAAATCGTCGAGTAAGAAGTGTAGGTGAATTACTCCAAAACCAAGTCAGAGTAGGCTTATCTCGTTTAGAACGTATTATACGAGAAAGAATGACGGTAGGAGATCCAAATACCTTAACTCCTGCTGCTCTGGTGAACCCAAAACCTTTAATAGCAGCCATAAAAGAGTTTTTTGGTTCTTCCCAATTATCTCAGTTTATGGATCAAACTAATCCCCTAGCAGAATTGACCCATAAACGTCGTATTTCAGCTTTAGGGCCTGGTGGTTTAAGTCGAGATAGAGCAGGTTTTGCCGTTCGAGATATTCACCCTAGTCATTATGGACGTATTTGTCCTGTAGAAACTCCTGAAGGACCAAATGCTGGTTTAATCGGTTCATTAGCTACTTATGCTCGTGTTAACGAATACGGATTTATTGCCACTCCTTACTACAAAGTCGAAAATGGGAAAGTACGTTGGGATTTAGCGCCTGAATACCTCACCGCCGACGAAGAAGATGATAAAAGAGTCGCTCCGGGAGATTTATCCACCGATGAAAATGGCGTAATTTTAGGGGAAAGTGTACCCATTCGTTACCGTCAAGAATTTTCTACTACTTCACCAACTCAAGTGGATTATGTAGCGGTTTCTCCCGTACAAATCGTTTCTGTAGCTACCTCGATGATTCCTTTCTTAGAGCATGATGACGCTAACCGAGCCTTAATGGGATCTAATATGCAACGTCAAGCAGTACCTTTATTACGAGCCCAACGTCCTCTAGTGGGTACTGGGTTAGAAGGTCAAGCCGCACGAGATTCAGGGATGGTGATTGTTTCCCGTGACTATGGTACAATTACTTACGTTGATGCTAAAAAAATTAAGCTCAAAACTAAAGACAATCACGAAATTGTTTATAATCTCCAAAAATACGAACGCTCAAACCAAGACACTTGTTTAAATCAAAAACCTTTAGTGGACGAAGGAGAAGACGTTGTACCCGGACAAGTATTAGCCGATGGTTCAGCCACTGAAGGAGGAGAATTAGCCCTAGGCCATAATATCACCGTTGCTTATATGCCTTGGGAAGGTTATAACTACGAGGATGCGATTCTTATCAGTGAACGGTTAGTACAAGAAGATATTTATACAACTATTCACATTGAAAAGCACGAAATTGAAGCTCGTCAAACTAAATTAGGACCTGAAGAAATCACCCGTGAAATTCCTAACGTGGGAGAAGATTCTCTCTTAAACCTTGATGAACAGGGTATTATCAGGGTTGGTGCTTGGGTAGAATCTGGAGATATTTTAGTAGGTAAAGTTACCCCTAAAGGTGAATCAGATCAACCTCCTGAAGAAAAATTATTACGCGCCATTTTCGGCGAAAAAGCCAGAGATGTTCGTGATAATTCCTTACGTCTTCCTAACGGAGAAAAAGGACGGGTTGTTTATGTGCGAGTATTTACCAGAGAACAAGGGGATGAATTACCCCCGGGTGCAAATATGGTAGTAAGGGTTTATATCGCCCAAAAACGCAAAATCCAAGTCGGGGATAAAATGGCAGGGCGACACGGTAATAAAGGGATTATTTCCCGTATTTTAGCCCGTCAAGATATGCCTTATTGCCCTGATGGAAGCCCCGTTGACATTGTCTTAAATCCTCTGGGTGTACCTTCTCGGATGAACGTGGGACAAGTGTTTGAATGCCTTTTAGGTTGGGCTGGTGAACATTTAGGCTACCGCTTTAAAATGACTCCCTTTGACGAAATGTACGGAGAAGAAGCCTCTCGTAATACCGTTAATGGTTTGTTAAAAGAAGCCTCTCAAAAACCGGGTAAAGATTGGGTATTTAATGAAAATGAACCGGGTAAAATCCAACTTTATGATGGTCGCACGGGGGAAGCATTTGATCGCCCCGTAACAGTGGGTAAAGCCTATATGCTCAAATTAGTTCACTTAGTTGATGATAAAATTCACGCTCGTTCTACAGGTCCTTACTCTTTAGTTACACAACAACCCCTCGGTGGTAAAGCTCAACAAGGAGGACAAAGATTTGGAGAAATGGAGGTATGGGCATTAGAGGCTTACGGTGCTGCTTATACTTTACAGGAGTTATTAACGGTTAAGTCTGATGATATGCAAGGGCGTAATGAGGCATTAAATGCCATTGTCAAGGGTAGAGCGATTCCTCGCCCTGGTACTCCTGAGTCCTTTAAAGTACTTCTAAGAGAATTACAATCTCTTGGCTTGGATGTGTCTGTCCATAAAGTATTAGAGGATAACGAGGAAGTTGAAATTAACCTCATGGATTCAGGTAATCGTACCCCTAAACGTCCTACTTACGAAAACTTAGCGAGTTTAGGTCAAGATGACGACGACGAATATTAAATTAATTAGGAATTAGGAATTAATTTAGTTACCAGTAAACGATTGTTAATTTTATCAAGCATCTGATAACTTCAAAAACTGAATTACTCATTCCTCATTACTTTTACTTATTATCAATTATTAATTATCATCTACACAATATGCCTACAGAGAAAAAAAACCAAACTTTCTATAACACTGTTATCGATAAAGGTGCTCTTAAAAAACTCATTTCTAAAACCTTTACTGAATATGGTTCTGCTCGTTGTTCATCGGTTTGTGACAAACTAAAAACCATGGGTTTCCGTTATGCGACTCAAGCCGCAGTTTCTATCAGTATCGAAGATTTAAAAGTACCAGACGCTAAAAAAGCCATGTTGGCAGTGGCGGAAAGTACTATCAAAGATACTATTAATCGTTATGCTAATGGTGAAATTACTGAAGTTGAGCGTTTCCAAAAAGTAATTGATACATGGAATGATACTTCAGAATCTCTTAAAGATGAAGTTGTCCGTAATTTCCGTCAATCTGATCCTCTTAATTCTGTCTATATGATGGCATTTTCTGGGGCAAGGGGGAACATTAGCCAAGTTCGTCAGTTAGTCGGTATGCGTGGTTTGATGGCTGATCCTCAAGGGGAAATTATTGACTTACCCATTAAAACTAATTTTCGTGAAGGATTAACCGTTACAGAATATATTATTTCTTCCTACGGTGCAAGAAAAGGTTTAGTTGATACTGCGTTGCGTACTGCCGATTCTGGTTATTTAACCCGTCGTTTAGTGGATGTTTCTCAAGATGTCATTATTCGTGAAACTGACTGCGGCACCACAAGAGGGGTAACGGTTTTACCCATGAAAGATGGAGAACGGACTTTAATTCCTTTGGGCGATCGCCTTTTAGGTCGTGTATTAGCAGAAGATGTGATCAATCCTGCTACGGGGGAAGTAATTGGTGTTCGTAATCAAGGTATTGATGAACCGTTAGCAAAAGCCATCGGTGAAGCGGTGGAGCAAGTAAAAGTAAGATCTCCTCTTACCTGTGAAACTGCCCGTTCTGTCTGTCAAAAATGTTACGGTTGGTCTTTGGCTCATGGTGACTGGGTAAATATGGGTGAAGCTATCGGTATTATTGCAGCCCAATCCATCGGTGAACCTGGGACTCAGTTAACCATGCGTACTTTTCACACTGGGGGGGTATTTACAGGGGAAGTTGCTCAACGGATTACCACTCAACGAGCTGGTACTATTAAATTTGATAAAAAACTGAAAGTCCGTGATACTCGTACCCGTCATGGAGATCAAAAATTATTAGTAGAAATCGCAGGGAATATTCTTATTGGTGATACAAAAATCAATGTTCCTAAAGATAGTTTATTAGCTGTCAGAGAAGGAGATACCGTCGGAATTGATGATTTATTGGCAGAAGTCATGCCTCAAAAAACCAGATCGACTGAAAGAGTTACCAAAGATGTTTCTTCAGATTTATCTGGTGAGGTTCAATTTGCTGATGTTTCTCCTGAAAGTCAAACCGATAAACAAAGTAATACCACAACGAAGGCAACTCGTAACGGTTTAATTTGGGTTCTCTCCGGACAAGTTTATAATTTACCCCCAGGTGCTGAACCTGTGGTTAAGAATGGTGATAAAATTACCGTTGGTTCAGTTTTAGCCGAAACTAAGTTAAAAACTAAAAGTGGTGGGGTTTGTCGTTTCTCTGAAGGTAATCGAGAAATTGAAATTATCACCGCCTCTGTGTCTTTAGATCAAGCTGATATTTTCCTTGAACATAACGGTAGTCAACAACAATATGTTATTCATACTCCTAAAGGCGATCGCTTTGCCTTAAAAGTTGTGCCGGGTACGAAAGTTCAAAATAACCAGATTGTAGCGGAATTAATTGATGATACTTTCCGAACTAATACTGGTGGTATCATGCGTTATGCAGGACTTGAAACAGGACGAGGCAACCGTAAACAAGGTTATGAAGTTATCAAAGAAGGTACTTTAATTTGGATTCCTGAAGAAAGTCACGAAATTAATAAAGACATCTCCTTATTATTAGTGGAAGATGGTCAATATGTGGAAGCTGGTACAGAAGTAGTTAAAGATATTTTCTGTCAATCAAGCGGTATTGTGGAAGTAATCCAGAAAAATGATATTTTACGAGAAATCGTTATCAAACCCGGACATTTGTACATGGATTTAGATCCTGATTACTTAGCGACGGTGGAAGATGGAACGATTATTCCTCCGGGTACGACTATTACTGACGGTAGTGTCACTGAAGATGAATTTTTAGCGGAATTTGTTGATACTAACGAAGGGGTTGGTTTATTATTGCGTCCCATGAAACAGTATGAAATCTTTAATACCACTCAGTCTCCTTCCCAAGAGTCTTTAAATAGCGCAGGAGGTGCTATTAATTTACGTCCTGTATTGCGTACTTTCTTTAAAGATGGTGAAAGAGTTAAAAGTGTTGAAGGTGTACAACTTGTTACGACTCAATTAGTTTTAGAAACCGTTGAGGGTTTAAGTGCAGATATTGAATTAATACCCCATGAAATCGAAGAAGATGGTTTCCGTCTGCAAATCGTAGTTTTAGAATCAGTGATGTTACGTCGGGAAATGGAATCCGAGTCGAATATTATCACTCGTGTTCTAGTTACTGATGGCCAAGAAATCTCTCCGGGTGAAGTAGTAGGTACAACGGAAATTCTTTGTTTAGAAAATGGCACTATTCAAGGGATTCGAGAAGGTGTTGAAGCCATCCGTCGTATTTTAGTTGTCCGAGAAGATGATAATGTTGACATCGAATTTGATGCTGATATAAAACTACAGAAAAAAGTAGGAAATTATGTTACTCAAAGTGACTATTTAGATGTCGATAAAACAATCTCTTTCCCCGAATCGGGTATAATTACAAACATAGAGAAAGGAAAGTTAACCTTACGTTACGCTCGTCCTTATCGTGTATCACCCGGTGCGATTCTCCATATTGAACAAGGAGACTTAGTACAACGAGGAGATAACTTAGTATTACTGGTATTTGAACGAGCAAAAACTGGGGATATTGTTCAAGGTTTACCGAGAATTGAGGAATTACTTGAAGCTCGTAAACCCAAAGAACCAGCTTTATTATCTCGCAGACCGGGTATTTGTCAAGTAGAATATCGAGAAGATGAAGCTATTGACGTAAAAATTATTGAAGATGATGGTACTATTTCAGAGTATCCTCTCAACCAAAACCAGAATATCATCGTTAATGATAATCAACGAGTAGAAGTAGGCGAACCTTTAACCGATGGTTTACCTAGCCCCCATGAAATGTTAGAAGTATTCTATGGATATTATCAGGAACATATGGGGATGTATGATGCGGCTTTGGCAGCATTACAAAAAGCTCAATTATTCTTAGTCAATCAAGTACAAGGGGTTTATCAATCTCAAGGTATTGATATTTCTGATAAACATATTGAAGTAATTGTACGTCAAATGACCTCTAAAGTGAGGGTTGATGATGGTGGTGATACTATTCGCTTACCCGGGGAATTAGTAGAATTACGAGAAATTGCCAAAGATAACGAAACTGTTGCTATTACTGGTGGCGCACCCATACAATATACTCCGATGCTCATGGGTATTACTAAATCTAGTTTAAATACTGATAGCTTTATTTCGGCAGCTAGTTTCCAAGAAACCACCAGAGTATTAACAGAAGCCGCCATCGAAGGTAAAACAGACTGGTTACGAGGTTTGAAAGAAAACGTTATTATCGGTCGTTTAATCCCCGCAGGTACGGGTTATAATGCCTATGATCAACATCTTGACTGGGATGATCCCGAACCCATCGTTAATAATATAATTTCTTATAGTGATCCTTTAGATCAAGATGAGATAAACACTTTGTCTATCAGAGATAATGAAGATGTCATTATTGATGATCAAGTAGCCAGAGTTTTGTCTCCTGAAGAGTCTATTCTTTATGATGATGATTATGATGTCAGCGATGACAATGATTATGAAGAGGATGATTATGAGGAGGATATTGACGAATAGTCAACAATTTTCTAGGGTATAATTAAAAAAATTATCACATAAAGGGAAGATTTAATATATTGAAAATGAAGCAAGATAAAAATTATTTTATGTCAGGTTTCATCTTCAAAATATATTATATACTTCCTTTTTTTACTATTTATAATCTAATTAACTTATTTTATTACTTTACTTAGCTATGAAAAAAAAAATTATTATCTTAGATGATATAGAAGAACAAAGTCAGTTTTTTTTACAACTACTTCAAGAAGCTAATTATAAAGTAACAATTACTAACCAAGAGTCTCAACTTCTGGATTTAATTTCTAATGATTTTCCTGATCTTATTCTCTTAAATGCTAATTTTAAAGATAAAGATACATATTTAGTTTGTAGAAAAATTAAAGTATTAGAAATGGGAGAAGATATACCCGTTATTTTTATTAATAAAAACCAAGATAGTTTTTCCCCTGAAATGATGTTTAATGCTGGAGGCTCTGATTATATCAATTATCCTTTTAGTACAACAGAAATATTGCATCGTATTTATTTACAAATAAAGTTGAAAACTATCACAGAAGATTTAAAAGAAAAAACTAATCAATTACATAAATTAATTCCCCATTATCAAAAGTTAAAATTCGCCTTAGAAAAAGCTAAATTAGAATTAGCAAATAGAGATAAAAATAATCAGATTAGTATTTTACTTTCTCGAGAAGTATTTGAAAAAACTTTACAGCAAGAATGGTTAAGAGGAGCTCGTCAAAGATCATCTTTTGGTGATTTATCAGGTACAAATATTTCTTTAATAATGACTCAAATTAATGACTTTACGGCTTATCAAAATAATCATGAATCAGAGTTGATTGATAGTTGTCTTAATATAATCAGTAACGTCCTTCAGTCAACCATAAAAAGGCCTGGAGATATAGTCGGTAGTTTTATTAAAGGACAATTTGTCATTCTTTTACCTAATACAGATCAAGATGGAGCGAGAACTGTAGCACAAATTATTAATAGCAAGTTAGAAAAATTACAAATTCCTCACCATTACTCTGATTTTAGTGAATATCTGACCTTTAGCAGTGGTATTGCTACGGGTATTCCTACTCAAGCCTTACCCCCTAGCATACTGATTGAAGTTTCGGAAAATGCCCTAAATACTGCTTTATCTCAAAGACAACATAATGTAATTGTGATTGATAATTTTTAATCCCTAACTTTACTTTGTCTCTTAAAATATGGTGTTGTCAGTAATATATCAAAAAACTTCAATGAGATTTTTGTGCATAATTTAATGATTTAGTGATAGTTAATTTTTAAGCATTTTTGTAAGTTTATCACTTACTTTCCTTAAGACTCCATTGATAAAACGAAACCCGTCATCATCAGAATAATTTTTGGCAACCTCAATGGCTTCATTTATCGCTACTTTATGATCTACGTTTAAAAAAGCCATCTCAGCCACTGCAAGACGAAGAATATTTGCATCTATTTGGGTTAAACGATTTAAAGTCCAATCTACCATAACTTCATTTAAAATAGCTTCAATTTCAATGCGACGACGATCAACTGTACCGATTAATTCTACCGCATATTCTCTCACTTCATGATGACGAGATAACTGGACAAATTCGGGAATTTCAATAACGCTACCCAGACGATTAATGGCTTTTTGAGTGAGGGTAATAGCATCTTTAAGCATGGTTTTGGCACTTCCTAAATCCGTAGCACGAGTATCACTTTTAAAAAGTTTATCATTACTACGATTTAATTCATCGGATGCTGTTTCAATAGTACTTTCAATTTCTACCGTTAAAGTACGAATTGCACCTAAAATAAGATCATTTATTTCTATATCTTCAAGTTGTTCTGATTTCGCCCTAAATTGGCTTAAAGTTAGTAACGACAGTATTCTAGCAGTTCTTCTCGGTTGTTGACGAATGGACATTTTATTCGATTCTTAAATAGCACTAATCCTTTAATATACACTAAGTAGGTATCTAAAATTAATTGTTTGTTTACTTTTCACAATTTTAATAATAAATATAATTATAAAAAACTATGAATGTATATTAATAAATTAAAAATGTTGAATTTTTGACTCAAATTTGCTAGGATAGAACTCTTTTTTGTTGATATAGTGTTTTTAAACAGTGGATTTTTATAGTCTTTTGATTCTCTGCACAAATCCTAAATAAGCATTTTTACTTATGTTTACTTGAATGTTAAATTTGATTAACAAAATCATCTTGTCAGAGAAACATTTGATAGTCTGAGGAAAGAAGAAATAAAACCTCACAAAGATTAATGAAACATTTTTCAGATAATTGGATTAAAGAATGGTGTCAAGATAATGGTTGGACAGACTTATTTCTCGAAAGTCGTCACTATTGGGCATTTCCTCCTCATGCAGTAATGCCTTTACCGATACCAAAAGAAACTTTAATTCAAATCAAAGCAGAAAAAGGGTTATCTCAAGATGAAAAAATTTGGTCATTAATAGCTGTTATGGTAACTATTATCGCTATTGCTTTTACTTATCTCCTTCACAATCCTATGGCTTTAGTTTTTGCCTTTGCTTTTACGGCGATTATCGTCGCTAATTTTGAATTGGAATATTAATCAGGCAAACTATATCAATTATAGTTGTGAAAGAATTAATTATATTTTTTGAAAAATTGTTTTTCTATTAATAAATAAATTGGTAAACTTTGTCTTAAAAAGCACTCAAAACTAAATTTGTCATGATTAGTACTTAAACAATAATCTTCAATTTTATTGCCTAAATCAGCTTGTTTTCCATGGGGTAATCTCACAATTTTTATTTTTATTTAATTTTTATCAATTATTTTAAAGAAACAGACGTTATTAACTAGCTCATTTGTGTCAAAATTTAACAAGTTTGCTGAAAATATAATGTTACTTGTAATAAAACATGAGAAAAATAACGAAAATACTCAAATATATCGCCCTTTCTTTTGCCTGTTTAGGTTTAATTATGGCTTGTAATGCTAATAATGGACAACAAAATATTCCTCCTTCCACAGAGAATAATGGTAGAATTACCATCGGCACTACCTTGAAAGCTAGAACATTAGATCCAGCAGATAGTTATGAATTAGCTGGTTTAAACTTGATTTATAATATCGGTGAAAGTCTTTACACTTATAAACTAGGCACAACGGAATTAATCCCTTTATTAGCCACTGCTATGCCTACCGTTAGTGATGGTGGTTTAACTTATAAAATACCCGTTAGAGAAGGGGTTAAATTTCATGATGGTGCAACTTTTAACGCCGAAGCTATGAAGTTTTCTTTAGATAGATTTATCAAAAATGGTGGTAAGCCTTCTTTTTTGTTAAGTGATGCGGTAAAGGAAATTAAAGCAACGGGAGAATATGAATTAACTATCACTCTCAATAAACCTTTTGCGGCTTTTCCTGCTTTACTTGCTTTTCCCGGAGTTTGTGCCGTTTCTCCTCAAGGTTATACTATCGGGGAAGGAGAATTTAAGCCTAATGAATTAATCGCTACAGGTCCTTACAAGTTGACTGCTTTTAATAGTGATTCGGTGACATTAGATGTATTTGCGGATTATTGGGGAGAAAAACCCGTTAATCAAGGTGTTGACTTACAAATTTATGCGGGTAATTCTGCTAATCTTTATAATAGTTTCTTAACAGGTGCTATTTCTGTCGCTTATCAAACTTTTGCTCCTGAACAAATTACGACTTTACTCAAAGATGCCACAGAAGGTAAATTTCAAGGAGTACAAGGGGCAGGTACTGCGGTGAGTTACATGGTGTTAAATCGCAATCAAAAGCCTTTAGATAAACCTGAAGTACGACAGGCGATCGCAGCGTTAATGGATCGTAAATTAATTGTAGAAAGAGTATTACAAGGACAAGCAGAACCGTTATATAGTCTAATTCCTAACGTTTTTGAGGTTTCACAACCTATTTTTCAAACCAAATATCAAGACGGTAATATTGCCTTAGCCAAAGAATTATTAGTTAAAGCTGGTTTTAGTGCTGAAAATCCTGCGATTATTGAAATTTGGTATCCTTCTTCTTCCAAAACCCGTAGCGGTGTAGCAAGTACTTTAAAAGCCATGGCAGATCAACAATTAGAAGGTATAATCCAATTTATTCCTAATGCAGTAGAAAGTGCCACAGCTTTTAGTAACTTAGGTAAAGGAATTTATCCGAGTTTTTTAGGAGACTGGTATCCTGACTTTCTCGACGCTGATAATTATATACAACCCTTCTTACAATGCGTTAAAGGTAGTGAAACAGAAGGATGTTTAGAAGGAGGTGCGCAAACTCAAGGCTCTTTCTTTTATAATCCTAAAGTTAATGAGTTAATCGACAAACAACGCAAAGAATCAGGGATGGATATTCGTAAAACAGCCTTTGCAGACATCCAAACAATTATGGCAGAAGAAGTGCCTTATATTCCGTTGTGGCAAAATAAAGATTATGCTTTTGCTAAAAATGACGTAACTGGTGTTGTTATTAACCCTAGTCAAAGTTTTCCCTTTTGGACAATTAAGTAAGAAACTAAAAGGAATTAGAAGGAAAATGGAGAATTTCTGTTTGAATTAGATTTACCCAACGAAAATCAGTATTTTTAAATATTGCACCCTCAAAATTACTTAATATGATGTCAGCTTTAATCAGATGAGTATTAATTAACCCTGCATTTTTAAAATTACTTTTATATATTTTCGCTTCTCCTAATTCCGTTTCATATAAAGTAGTATTACTTAAATCTGATTCACTAATCATTACTTGTTTTAAGTCTGCTTCACTCAAATTTCCTCGATGTAACTCAGTATTAATCAATATTGCTTTTCTTAAAGAAGCTAATCTCAAGTTGACACCGATTAAATTAGCCTTAGTTAAATTCCCATGGTTTAAATTAGCAAATCTCAAGTTACTACCAATAAAATTCACATCAGTTAAATTACAGTTACTTAAATTTATTCCTTCTAAATCATAATTACTCAAATTCATTCCCGAAAGATCAATTTTGACATCATCATTAAATTTGCGCCATTGATTCCATTTTTCGACATTTTTAATTAAATTTAACAAATATTCTTGATTATTCATCCTTTTTACTCATTAACCTCTGATAAACTAACTCTACCTCCCATATTCGCCATAGCAGTTAAAGCAGCATCCGCACCAGCTTTTATATCCCTTTCCTCTCCGCCTAAATAAACTCTACCAAAACTACCCACAGCTTGAACAGAAAGAATATTTATCAACGCCGCTTTTTCAGCCTCATTAGCCGCCAATGCCGCATAAGCCGCAGGTTTTACTTCCAAAACATAAAGAGTTTGTTTCGCTAGTAACATTTGTCCTCTTCGATTACGATTAATAATTTGTGCTTGGAAAGGATCTATATTACGAATAATTTGACTAGAAACAACTTCAGGTTTAAGACAATCTTTTTTACTTACTCCCAAAGCATCTAAAATAGCTTTTCCCGCAATTTTTGTTTCTCCTTGATTACTCGAATGAATTTCTAATAATCCATAAAGACGTTCTACAAATTGCACTCCTGGTCGTACTGCTGCCGATTTCAAAGCTATATCCGTTATTCTATTAATTTCTATGCCAGGAGAAATCTCAATCCACAAAGAAGAATCACCGGGTAAAGGCAAAAAACCCAATGCAACCGTACCAATATAAGAAGCGTGTTGAGGTTGTAATCGATCTAAATAAACGTAACTACGGAGTTCAACACCCATGTTTTTAATAATTTAACTCTGGTCAACATTGATCAATTATCAATGATTAACCATTAATTAGCAATTATTAATTTAAAATAATACTTTTTGACGACCAAATAATTTACGAGTATCAATAGAATTTACCGCTTTATCTAAAGGCATTTTCCGAAAATTTTTGCCAAAGCTATTCACTTGATATACCATAGAATCATTTAAGTCTAAAGCCGTTAACCAACCTTGTTCATGATGATAAACTCCTGTATCAATGCCAATCCAGCCATTTCCTTTCGCTAATTGTCCTGGTTTAAGACCGTTAAAAGTAAAAGTGATAGTATGACCAATAATAATAGTTTTGTTTTGGAAAAAAGGCGTAACGCTACCATGAAATTCTCTCCGAATCCAACAAAATTCATCGGCGGATTGTTGTAGTAAAGGAAGAGACGGATCTACCCCAGCATGAACTAACCAATAATTATCTAAGTCAAAGTATAACGGTAGATTTTTCATCCACTCAATATGTTCTAATGGTGGCATTTTATGACCATAACTCATCACTGTTGCGTTACCACCATTTTGTAACCATCCTTGAAAGGCTTGATGATTAAGTTGCCCTTTACCTAAAGCATCGAGTAACATAATTTCATGATTGCCCAAAATGCAGTTATAGTTATTCTTGATAACAAATTCTACCACTTGAGAGCTTTGAGGACCTCGATCAATTAAGTCTCCGAGAAAATAAATTTCATCGTTTTGATCTGGTGCTATATTTTCAAACAAACCAGATAAAGCGTCATAATGACCATGAACATCTCCAATTACCAATCGTTTGTTACTCATTCTTCTATATTATGCTCAGTTTTAATTTACAGACTTTATCACAAGTGTAGCCTAAATTATTTTATTATGTTGAGTAAAATAACTATTTATGCTAAATCAAATTTGTGTCAACTTCTACAAAAATTAAACTACTTTGTCAGCCTACTGATGATTCTTGGTTACAACAGGCTTTAAATAACTTAGATCTAATCTTACTAGATCATTCCCATTGTGAACGAAAAGCCGCAGGAGTTGCTGTTAATCTTCTATTTCGTTATCCTTCCCATGAGTCTTTAATTCATCAACTTACTGCCATCGCCAAGGAAGAATTAGAGCATTTTGAACAAGTAAACCAATGGTTAGCCAAAAAAAATATTCCTCTGTCTCCATTAAAACCTTCTCCCTACGGTGCAACCTTAAAAGATGCCATTAGACGACACGAGCCCCATCGACTTTTAGACTCTTTATTAGTATCGGCGTTAATTGAAGCAAGATCTCACGAAAGACTAGGTTTATTAGCGGATAATTGTCCTGATGTTGATTTAGCTAAATTTTATCGAGGTTTAATGGCTTCAGAAGCGAGACATTACGGAATTTATTGGCTATTAGCAACGCAATATTTTGACAGAGAAATTGTTGATCAAAGATTACCAGAATTAGCACATTTAGAAAGTGAAATATTAAGTAATCTTTATCCTGAGCCAAGGATTCATAGTTAACCTGAGTTTCATCCCACATTCCGCACGTCATCATGTAGTTTACAAAAACAATACTTGAATTATATCTAACTTTTATTCAGATATAGAAAATCTTTATCTTCTGACTAAAAATTATAATTTTTTGACTATCTTTTTTATTTTTTGACAGCACAAATAAAAGCTTTTTTGACCTTATTTTTTATTTTGCCTATTCTTTTTTCTTGTTTATTTCTTGTCTAATAACTATAATATTTTTGACATTTTTTACTAAAATATCCTAATATTTTCCTTATTTCTTCTGTTAAATTACTGACCATTTCTTTTCCTTCTAATTGTACCAAATGAATCCCCTGAAATAATTGAAATATCCATGATAATGTGGGATTATCTATGGGTTTTTGTCGTTGGTTTCTTATTTTTTCTCCTTTTCTTTTTAATTCTTTTCTGATCATTCTTTGACCGATGTTATATACCAATAAACATAACCCCATCAACATTCCCATTACTTCCACTCTTTTTGGGCTTTTTACATAAACACTTTTTGTTAATAATAATGGATCTTTTAAAAATCTAAATCCTCTCTCACAGCTTTGTTGATTTTTATATTGACATAACATTTCTTCCCCTACTAATTCCTTGTTATCCATTATCTTTGTTGCTAAAATAAATCGACCACATTTTATTTTTTCTAACTCGATTATTTCTTTATTTTCTTCATATTTTAATTCATATTTTTCCATTTTGTCTTGACATTTTATCTCGGTTAATTTGTGATATTTCCATTTTTTTTTAGTTAGATTTATCTCAAATAGTTTAATCATATTTAATCCAATTTGAGTCCAGAGTTTATCCCCAGAAACTTGATAAAGTTCGTCCATCACTCGACCAATTTTATCATCATTTATTTCTTCAGCTTTTATTCCATTACCTAATAATTTTTCTAAAGAAAATATGGACAAATTTTATCAAGAGAACAAACTATATTTTAGTAGCAGTGGACAACCCTATATAAAATATTATTTAGATGAACGTCCTGGAGTCGCTGTCATGTCTTTTTGGGATGATATAAAACCCATGTCTCCAACGTCAAAGGAAAGATTAGGTTATCCAACGCAAAAACCAGAAGCATTATTAGAGAGAATAATTAAAGCAAGTAGTAACGAAAATGACGTAATTTTAGATGCCTTTTGCGGTTGCGGTACAACCATCGCCGTTGCCCAAAGATTAAATCGACATTGGATAGGCATTGACATAACTTATCAAAGTATTAGTTTAATATTAAAGCGATTAGAAGACAGTTTTGGCAAAGGAATTTTAGAAAAAATTAACCTTAATGGTATTCCTAAAGATATAGAATCCGCTTCCGCTTTAGCCTTGAAAAAAGATGATCGTACTCGCAAAGAATTTGAAAAATGGGCAGTTTTAACTTACACTAATAATCGTGCCACCATTAACGATAAAAAAGGTGCAGATAAAGGTATTGATGGTATCGCATTTTTTGACGGCGGAAATAATCAACCAGAAAAAATTATAATTCAAGTCAAATCAGGCAAGGTAAAATCAGGAGATATTAGGGATTTATTAGGTACAATTGCCATAAACGAAGCTACTTTAGGAATATTTATTACTCTTAATCAGCCCACAAAAGACATGATTAAAACAGCCAAAGAAGCGGGAATTTATCAAAGTAAATTTATGAGTAATCCTGTGGATAAAATTTCTATAATCACAGTCAAAGACATCATAGAAGAGCAAAAACGCCTTGATATAAGATTAGTTTTAGAAGTGTTGAAAAGTGCCGAAAAACAACAAGAAATTAATAGTAATCAAATTCCACTTTTCTAATTCTTTTTCTCTAATTAAAAAAAATTGACAAAAATCAAAGAATCCCCTTGACAATAGTTGACATTTTTGTTATTATGTAGATAATGGGAGGCTTTTAATTTTTGAGTTTAAATAGTATGATTTCCATTATAATATTTATATTATCTATTGTGACGAAAAAAAAGGAAAAAGTCAAGGAAAATCGAAAATTTTTTTTATGAATAATCAAAACAAAATTGCATCGAAGGATTTTATAGCAATAATTTAAGGATTTTGAGAGGAAAATAAAGGTAATAATAAAGTGATGAAATAATAAACTAAAGGTGCAGTAAAAACATAACTATCAGTACGATCTAATATACCACCATGACCTGGAATTAACTCTCCTGAATCTTTAACTCCTGCGTCTCGCTTCATCATGGATTCGAGTAAGTCACCAAATAAACTGACAATACCAATGAGTAAGCCGAGTAATGCCCCCATAATTTGCCAATATTGCCAACCTAAAAACCATGCACCCCATAATCCTACTAACATACTCCCAGTAATACCAAATAATGATCCTTCAACGGTTTTTTTGGGACTAATATTAGATAGTTTTGTTTTACCAAAGTTTTTGCCGATTAAATATGCACCAATGTCTGCTGCCCAAATACAAGCCATAGCGATAAATGTAATTTTAAGAGCATCAGGGTAACTGTTTAAGTCTAAAATGTTTGTCGGAAAATAACCATCTAAGGGTAAATTATGAATGTTGGGAATATTTTGAGCATAAGCGACATCTTGTTCTAAACTTACTCTTAAACGTATCCAATAACTGGGTAAATATCCAGCATAAAATAAGCCTAAAATTGAGGTGGATATATCAGCGATGGTGGCTAATTTTGGTAAAAATAACAGATAAAAGCAAATTAATGCACCAGAAGCGGCAAAAGTTGCATCGGTTAAACTGGGAATAAATGTGGCGGTGATTAATAAAAATTGAGACACTACTATTGTAGTTTTAGCGGCTGGTTCTATTCCTTTGGCTTTGACGAGACGAAAATACTCAACTTGTGCAAGAAACACGATGACACCAAAGCTGACAGTAAAATACAATCCCCCTAAAATAATCATCATCAATGCTAAGGCGATGGCAACTATCGTGCTAATGGTTCGAGTATAAGGCATATTTTCACAATGGGCAAAATATTTGAAACTAATCTTCTATCTTATCTTAAAATTTAGGATAAGTAATTAACTATTGAGAATTAAAATTTAGTAATAAATCATTGAATATGATCAAAAATCTAAAATTGTCATTAAGATCATTTACCTATGAATTAATATGATAAATAACTTTGAGGAAATCTTTAATACTGCTCGTCAAAGTATCATAGGAAAACATCTTCCTAATAATCTTTATGTGCATATTTCGACTTTAACTTATTTGGATAATATTCTCCAAAAATACGAAGAAGAAGGGAGAAAATTAGTTAACAATATTAATGATTTTACCCTCGTTAAATTTAACCTAGAAGAAGCAAAAATATCTTATCTTTATTATCCTGATTTTGACAGTAATCCTCATCCTCCTCTAGTTAAAAGTATTGTAGTTAATATAGTAGAGAAAACCAGTAAAATTATTCATTATAATCAATCAAATAATCCACCTATTTTACATCGAAAAGAAACTTTTGTTAGGGTTGAATATCCAGATTATTTTAAATTTAAACACTTAACCAATATTGAAGAACAATTAGGCTTATTAGATAATAGTCGTTATATAGGTACACAAACAGAATGGCAACAATTATTAACTGATCATTCTTTGACTTTTATTGATCATAATTTAGTTTGTAATATTAATAATAATCCTGAAGAATTTATAAAAATTGACCGTCATAAAGCTGCTATTCATCGAAATCGACTTTCTCGCCCTGTTAATTTAGCTTTAGAAGCTGGTTTATTTTCTGACGAAACTACTTTTTTTGACTATGGATGTGGTCATGGTTTAGATGTTAAAATTATGGCAGAAAAAGGTTATAAAAGTAATGGTTGGGATCTTTATTATCAGCCAAATAATATATTTCAAAAAGCTGATATTGTTAACTTAGGTTATATTATTAATGTTATTGAAAATGTAGCGGAAAGACGAGAATCTTTAGTCAAAGCATGGTCATTAACAAACCAAGTTTTAATTGTGGCGGCACAGGTATTAATTGATGATAGACAAAAAGGTTTTATGGTTTATGGAGATGGTATAATAACGGAAAGAAATACTTTTCAAAAATATTATGAACAAGAAGAATTAAAAACTTATATTGAACAAGTATTAAATAAAGAAGCAATACCAGCAGGATTAGGTATTTATTTTGTTTTTAGAGATGAGGAAAAAGCTAATAATTTTCGTGCTTCTCGCTTTCATTCTAAGGTAAAAACCCCTCGAATTTTATTACCTGTCAAAAAATTTGCTGATTATCAAGAATTATTAACTCCATTAATGAATTTTTATACGGAAAGAGGGAGATTACCAGAAAAAGGGGAGTTAACTCAAGAGACAGAAATTAAGACAGAATTTCGCTCTTTTAAACAAGCATTTAAAGTAATTTTACAAGTAACCAATGAATCAGAATGGGATAATATTGCAGATCAACGCCGTCAAGATATATTATTATATTTAGCTTTAAGTCGGTTTGGAAATCGTCCAAATATTCGTCAGTTATCTCCTGTTTTAAAAGCGGATATAAAACACTTATTTGGCAATTATCAAGCTGCTTGTTTTTTAGCGGATGAAATGTTAATTACTCTCCGCAATTTAGATATAATTAAGGGAATTTGTCAAGGGTTAAAAGTAGGGAAAATCTTTGAAAAAAGTTGTTTAATTCATCTAAATATGTTAGACTCTTTACCAACTTTATTGCGTTTATATGAAGGGTGTGCTAGTCGTACTATCGGCAGAATGGAAGGAGCAAATTTAATCAGATTTTACTTTAATATTCCCCGTATTAGTTATTTGTATGTCCCTGATTTTAACAGTAAAAAAGAACCTCTTTTACGCACAACAATGACTATTGATTTACAAGATTTGAGGGTAAAATATCGTAATTTTGCTGATGATAAAAATGCACCAATTATTAAGGATAAACATTTATTAATGGTCAAGTCCAGCATGGTATGAACTTCTTACTAATGGCCCACTACGCACATGATTAAATCCTAAAGAAGAAGCAATGTTGCCTAATTCTTCAAATTCTTCTGGAGTCCAGTATTTTTGTACGGGTAAATGTTCTAAGGAAGGGCGTAAATATTGACCTAATGTTAGGCGATCGCAATGAATATGTCTTAAATCTTTAAGGGTTGTAATAATTTCTTCTTTAGTTTCCCCTAAACCTAACATTAAACCAGATTTAGTCGGGATAGAAGGATCTAATTCTTTAACCATAGCAAGAACATTCAAGGAACGATGATATTTTGCACCACGTCTTACGGAATTTTGTAATCTGGCAACGGTTTCGATATTGTGATTATAACAAGCAGGTTTTGCCTTGACAATGGTTTTGATACTTTCTCTTTGTTGATTAAAAGCATCTTTGCCCGTGCCAAAATCGGGGGTTAATACTTCAATTTCCGTGGTAGGGTTAATGTTGCGAATTGCCTCCATTACCTTCACAAACCAAAATGCTCCACCGTCTTTTAAATCATCTCTGGTTACGGAGGTTAAAACAACGTATCTTAGTTGTAATATTTTTACCGCTTCAGCAACTTTTTGTGGCTCATTTTCATCTAAAGCCATTGGTGCATGACCTTTATCTACTTGACAAAATGCACAACTTCGAGTACAAATTGCTCCCATTAACAAAAAAGTAGCCGTACCTTGACTATAACATTCTCCTCGATTGGGGCAACGTCCTTCTTCACAAATAGTGTGAATTTGGCTATTTTTGATGATTTTTTGCACTTGAGAAATTTCTGAGGCTTTACCAATGGGCGATCGCAACCAAGAAGGAAGAGTTATTAAATCAGAGGAGGGGGAAGTAATATTAGTCATAGCAAAAGAATACAGAATCAGAGAAAATAAATATTTTTGATCATAGTTTAATATACTTAATAGAATTAAGGTTTTTATTTTTTGCAAGGAGTTTGATTGTGGCAAATCACAAAATTTTAGTTATTGATGACAGTATGGTCATTAGAAGAACTGTAAAAGATATGTTACCGCCGGGTAAATTTGATGTAGTAGAAGCTAAAGATGGTCTTCAAGGTATGGAATTAATTCATAGTTCTGATCCTGATTTAATTATGTTAGACTTCTTTTTACCGAAAATGAGCGGTTGGGAAGTATATCAAAATATACAAAAAGATCCTAATTTAAAAGCAATTCCGTTACTTTTGATGTCCGGTAGAAAAGATGAAGTAACAGACAAAATTTCAGAACCTTTTGAATTTTTTTCCTTTTTAGAAAAACCCTTTGATCAAAAACAGTTGATTCAGGGTATTCGAGATTCCATGGAAAAATCGAAAAAACTAGCACATTTAACAAGTCGTAATAAAACAACTTTAAATAAAGTTCCAGTTGAGAGTGTAAATAATGCACAAATCGAACAATTGCAATCAAAAGTTAGTCATTTAGAATCAGAAGTAGGGCAATTGAAGAAACAAGTAAATCAACTTATCTCTTTTATTAAAAAGAAATTACAGTAACGAAATTCACAATTAGGTTGAGGGAAAAATCATAATTACCATAATCTCGACTACCTAAATTGTTTAATTAATTATTGAAAAAATAAATGTGATTATTCCTCATTAAAGGAGAATTTATATGTTAGTAAAAAATCAAGTATTGTTTCTATTTAAAGTTTTATTATTATCGGGCATTATTTCAGTTTTAATAAAATATGGTTTAGATAATTTATTGATTCAAAAACAAACGTATCTTGCACCGATAATTATTTTTTCTCCCGTAATTATTTTATTTATTATTTTATTTCAAAGGCAAAGAAAAGATATTAAACTTTAGTAAAAATAAGGTCAATTAAGGATGAATTTTGCTAAATGGATTAGTTTTAGTTTTGTCATAATTTTTATTTATATTATCTGGCAAATAAAGCAAATATTACTCTTAGTTTTAACGGCTATCGTTTTTGTTTTAATTTTAAGTATTTTCGTTAAAAAACTGGTCAATTTAGGAATTAAAAGGAATTATGCTGTCTTATTAGCTATCTTATCGGTGTTTATCATTATTACGTTATTTATTCTCCTTGTTGTTCCTTCTCTTTTATCACAATTTGAAGAATTATTTACTCTTTTACCTCAAGGAATTAATAAATTAATCTCAGAATTAAACAAAATTAAAGATTATTTATCCCCTGATTTTAATAACTCCTTACCAAATTTAAATGATCTTTTAATTCAATTTCAACCTTTTTTTAATAGCTTATTACAGAAAGGATTTAATGTTATATTTGGTTTTTTTGGTGCTTTATTAAGTGGATTATTATTATTAGCTTTAACTTTTATGATCCTTGCTGAACCATTACCCTATAAACAAGGTTTTATTCGGTTATTTCCTAATTTTTATCGCCCAAGAATTAATACTATTTTAGATAGATCAAAAAATGAATTAGAAGAATGGTTAGCCGATACTTTTATTAAAATTATTAGTGTGATTATTTTAAGTTTTTTCTCTTTATTAATACTTCAAGTTCCCGTAGTGTCTGCTCAAGCATTACTAGCTGGTATTTTAGCTTTTACCCCTTATATTGGTCCTAGTATCAGCGTTATTTCACCTATGGCGATCGCCTTTCTTTCTTCTTGGTGGAAACCTTGGCTTGTTCTAATAATATATATCGCTATTTATCAAATTATTGATAGGATTATTATTCCTAAATTAAGAAATAATAGAGTTATGCTAATTCCTGCTAATGTGATTATCGGAGAAGTCATTTTTGCTAATTTTTTCGGTTTATTAGGATTATTTTTAGCCTTACCATTAATAATTATTAGTCAAATTGTCATAGAAGAAATTTTAATCAAAGATATATTTGATCACTGGTAATATAAATAAAGAAGCAAATTCCGCTCTATGAAACTTACTCAAACTTGATCAATGAGTCAAGTTCCCACTCTTCATGGGATGGACGTTCACTTCCTGCTTCACCGAATCCTTAATAGACTTGCCACTAAGTTGTGGTTTGACTCTCCACAGGCTTTACTTCCCCACAAGCTGTGGGTAGTTGGATATAACTCCAAATTAATACTAGCATTCAAATCACGATCTATTTTTAGACCACAATTTTTACACTCATAAACTCTTTTAGAAAGAGGCATTTTTTGTTTATTTTGACAGTTTGAACACAGTTGAGATGACGGGTAAAATCGGTCAGCCATGACTAATTTTGAGCCATACCATTCTGTTTTATATTCTAGCTGTCTTCTAAATTCATAAAAGCCACAATCTGCCACTGCACTTGCTAAACGATGATTTTTAAGCATCCCTGATACATTCAAATTTTCAATCACAATTTCACTGTGGTTTTTAGCTAACCATGATGTTAATTTATGAATAGTATCTTTTCTTATTTGGA
>Ga0210015_1000256_pt1 | contig 56285 bp, 71 predicted proteins | sample CryGeymeta201522_FD_185471 | JGI IMG/M metagenome (GOLD analysis project Ga0210015, IMG submission 185471) | Groundwater microbial communities from Crystal Geyser aquifers in Utah, USA - Crystal Geyser metaG 2015-22 (SPAdes) (version 2) | ecosystem: Environmental > Aquatic > Deep subsurface >...
AGAAAGTTTTTTTTATCAACTCTTTTCCCAAAGTCGGGCCGACCGTGTCAAAACGCAACTCTGCCGGCTTTTCCCCCACCTTTTCCGCCAGTGTACCAATAATCGAAGAAACATCTTCTCTAGTTATCGGCTTGGCTTTGATTAAAATCCTCTTTTCACCCGAGGTTTGAATTGAAGAATAATCAATTTTCAGTTCGTTTAGTGTTTCACTGATAGCTGATAACCGATCACCAACCGCTTGCGTAAATTCTAGCTCTAAAATCGTTCCTCCGGTAAAATCAATCGATGGCTGAAGCCTCCATTTAATCAGTGAAAACAGGCCCGGAATAATCACCAGAGCAGAGATTAAAAAAAACAACCATTTATGTTTCATGAATTTCATATAATTTACAATTTGAAATTTACAATTTTAAATCAATTTGAAATATCCAATATTTCAATTTTAAAATATTTAAAATTCGTATCTTTTGAATTCAAATTTAAAATTTAAAATTTAAAATTTTTTACCCTTTATAAAACACCCTTATTAACGTTCTGGTCACTACTATTCCGGTAAATAATGATACCGCGATTCCTAGGGCTAAAGTTAAGGCAAATCCCCGTACCATGCCGGAAACGTTTAAAAAAGTCCAGTTAAACGGGTTAAACAAAATAAAAGCCGTAATCAAAGTACAGACGTTGGCATCCCTGATTGAATCCCAAGCCCGGCCGAAGCCCAGTTCCATTGCCACCAGCAGCGGTTTACCCATCCTTTTTTCTTCTTTCATTCTTTCAAAAATCAAAATATTGGCATCAACCGCCATCCCAACCGAAAGTAAAAAACCGGCAATTCCCGGCAAGGTCAGCGTAACGGGAATAAGTTTATATAATGCCAGCGTTATCAAGCCGTAATTAATAAGCGCCAGATCGGCCAAAAGTCCCAATTTGCCGTAGTAAGCCCACATAAAAGCAATCACCATTAAAAGTCCGATTAAACCGGCACGGACAGATTTTTGGACAGACTCATTGCCCAAGCTTGCCCCGATATTCCGCTGTTCAATCAAAGAAATCGGCACCGGCAAAGCTCCGGCATTAAGCTGGATTGAGAGCTGTTTGGCACTTTTTAAATCAAAAGAGCCGCGAATCACCGCATTACCGCCGGTAATTGCCTCTTCCACTTTAGGGATAGAAACCGGCAATCCGTCCAAATAAATCGCCACCATTTTACCGACATTTTGGGCGGTAATTTCCCCAAACTTTTTTGCCCCCTCGCTGTTGAATTCCAAACCAACTACCGGCTCGCTGGTATTTTGATCGAAATCAACAAAAGACCGTTTAAGATCTTTCCCGGTAAGATCGGTTTTTAAAAAATATTCTCCGCTTTCAGTCGCAGTTTTTTGATCCGGATTTTCCGTCCTAAATTCCAATTGGGCAGTTTTACCGATTAGATCAATCGCCTGATTAACATCGGTAACACCGGGTAATTCCACTATCAGCCGGAAATCATTTTCTGTTTTTGCAGTCTGAACTATCGCCTCCGAAACCCCAAAGTAATTAACCCGTTTTTCAATATTAGTCTGCGACGCCTTTAAAGCCTCGTCTCTATTCTTTTCCTCAACTCCATTCATATCGGCGCTGAAGACTAAGTGGGTTCCTCCCTGTAAATCTAAACCTTTTTTAACATCCGTCGGACGTTTAAACACAATCGGCCCGATTTTAAAATCCAATCCGGTAAAAGAAATCTCTTTCCTTAAATTCAGCTTAGCCGGCAAATCAACATAGACGGAAAAAAGAGTTAAGGTAATGATCAGCCACAAAATATTTTTTCTTTTCATTTTATTTGCAAGGAGTCTCCTTGCGTGCGTGCAAGGAGACTCCTTGCAGAACTAGTTGCTTTGCCCCGGAAAAAAGAAAGGTTAATTTCCCTTTATCCCCTTCACAATTAACCTTCACCAAGTCTCCCGGCCTTATCCCTAGTGATTTTACAAAATCACTCGGGACAGTTACCGCCAGTGAATTACCGGTCCTAAAAACTGTTTGACTCATGTATTATCTTAAAAGCTCTTCTTCGTTCCCGAGAATCATTACCCTGCTTCCTCTTAAAATGCTTTCTAAAAACGGATCGTTTCTTTTTTTCCTGAAAACAAATTCTTCTTCAGTCATGGTCGTATAGTTAATTTCCCGACCGCGCCTTTCCTCCTCCGCTTTAATGAGTCCGGCCAACTCCGCCATGACAACATCTCCGACCACAAAAACATCAACTTCGTCTTCTTTTCTTGCCAATCTTTTGACAAATTTGCCAGAAAAAACGCAATAAACAATCCGGCCGATCCTGTTCCTATTTTTAACAATCTGCCCTCCCAGTCTGGAATATTTTGCAAACAAAACCAACAATTCCGGATAGTATAAATAACTTAAATTTAACCAGTAATAAAGCCGGTTGCCCCGTGGTTCCTTTTTGACGATGCCTGCCTTTTCAAGATTCGCCAACTCTCTCCTGACCGCATTAATTTCTTCCTCAATTTTCCGAACTAAGCCACGAACATGATAAAGCTCACCTGGATTGCTGAAAAAAACATCGAGAAGCTTTATCCGAACTTTAGAAACTATTATATTTTCTATCATTTCTCAGGGCAGTTTTGGGGGCAGAACCTTGGTTAGTAGTTTACTTTACCGGTCGTCGGCAAAACTTCAATCCAGACCTGCCCGCGATTGAATTTTACCTCACTTCCGGTGCTATTGTAAAATAAGGTTCTGTCCGTCCTTGATTTTTTGGACCATTTCCCTTCAATCACCAGGCCATCCTGGAAAACCAGAGCCTTACCGGTTCCGACAGTTTCATAAAGCAAATGTTTATGAATATCCACCGGTCCCGTTTCCTTGGCAAATTGAATAATAACATTTCTGGCAGAGATTTGCTCTTTATTGTTGAAATCGATAAACGGCTCTCCTCCATTAACCCGCCTGTAAGAATTAGTCGTTTTGTCATAGTTCCAGCGGACGGCGTAAGCTTTGTAATCACGCCAAAAATCAAATTCCGGCGAAACCGAGCCTGAAGAAGGAGAATCGTCTTTAAACAGCCAAGAGCGGTAATTTTTATCCCAAAGCTGGTCTTTATAATTAACGTTGGTTAAGCCTCTTTTTTCTGCCGTCGCCCAAAGCGCTTCGGTGCTGCAGTACATAGAATGTTCTGTCGCCACCGGATGGCCAATTCTGTCCGGCTCCCTCCGGCAAACTCGATAATCCAAAGCGAACTGGTTTAAATCCGATCTTGTCTTTTCGCTCAGCCACCCATACGACTGAATCTGCTCTAAGGCCTGAACCCGCTTATCCGTTGTGCAAGGCCCTCCGGGAGATTCAGAACTGCAATTTGCCCCGCCAACGTGATTATAAAGAGGAAAGTCCGAATATTCCGAGGCCCAATCCAAAAAGTAGGTTCTGGCCGAGCGGACAGGACCGATGTCATAAACCCCATTTCCGGAATACGCCGCATTCCCGCAGTAAAATACCGCCATTAAACGAGTAATTGCGCCTTCCGAAACTGCTTCATAAACAACATCGGCTTTCGAGAGACCGGACTGGGGCCGGGAATCCTCGTGGTTTTCGATCATGACCAAAAGCGGTCTTTTTACCTCCCATAATTCTTTCTCTATTTTGGTAAACTTCTCCCCATTGATGGGACAAACCTGATCCTTTGGCCCAACCAGAGATACAATCGGGCCGAAGCCAGACTCAGTTGGAGGCTGAGAAACCGAAGGAACCGGGGTTTCAAAAACCAGCATGTCGCCGACTTTAGTGAAATTAAAAACGGCGAAAGAAATTCCCGTCGAAACCAAGTAAAGACCTACCAAAGATAAAACAAAACTTAATTTTTTAGACATAAAATTTATTGTCATATTATAACAGAAATAACTTTTTCAACTTCACTTTTTTACCTTCTGGGCAGAAATAATCGCCTGAATTTCTTCTTTGGAAAACTCATAACCGGCTTCTTTCCCGTCTTTAACCGGTTTGGCAAAAACCCGGGTCGCCTCCCGGCTGTGCAGGCTGGTAATAACCAACCCATTATCCTTGCCGTTAAGCAGGGTAAGAACAAAACTCTGATTACCGCCTGTTTCAGAAAAAGGATTGTACCGAACCAGTCCCACTTTTTGGATACATTCTAACCCTTCAGTTTTTATCTGTTCGATAATTCCTTTTGTCTCACCAAGACCCTTGTCCTGATTGTCAATTTTTTTTAAAAGAGTCTCAAGGATCGTCCGAAAATCTTTATCGGAAATTCCCTTAGTCAATTTTGTAAAAGTCCGCAACAACCGAAAAAGAAAAAAACTTATTGCCCCAAGCCAAACAAAAACTATCAAATCGATAATAATATTTCCCTCCATAGCTTTTTACACTCTTACTTATTTTAGAGATCAAAAAAGAGACTGTCAATAAGAGATCCCTGGACATTTCTATTTTGACTGTGTTATTATTCCAGCGGTGTCAAAGAAAACAAGAAAACAAAAAATTATAGCTGATCTTAGGAGGCAGATTGTTGCCTCCAAAGAAACGACGGTTCCCCTCCCGGAACACAAACCTGAGACAACTCCACAAGTCACTCAAACTCAATCTCTTTATCTCTATCCCATACATTTGGTGCGCAAAGACTTGACAAAAACGCTGGTGTTATGCATACTGGCTATCAGCTTCGAGATAGCTTTATACTTTGTTCTCGAAAGAAATTTTGTTCTGCCCTTTGTAAAATAAAATTTTGAAGGGAGGTGAAAGAAAGTTATGGCAACAATGTATTGTGTAAAATGCCGCGCTAAAAAAGAGGTTTCCAATCCTGAAAGAGTCACTATGAAGAATGGGAAACCGGCTCTTAAAGCCAAATGTCCGGATTGCGGCACCTCAATGTTTAAAATCGGAGCGGCATAAATATTAATGGATTTAAATAAAACCCGCCCGCCGATTTGGCGGGCGAGTTTTTCGGAGAGAAGCATTTTTCTGGCCTGGTTTTTGGTCAACTTTTTACCCTGAGCCTTATAGTAAGAAATTAAACCCTCTCTTAGGGCATTTTCTTTCTTGGCCAGCGGGTGTTCATAAACATATTTTTGCAAAAACTCACTTTTTTTAAGATTTTCTTTTTTGACTATTTTGACTAAGGCCCAATTTGTTTTGGGCACCGGGGAAAAACTTTTCCGATCGACCTTACAAATCAACTTGGAGTCAAAATAAACACTTTGTTTTAATGTACCGACGAACTTTAAAGGAATCAAAAAAACCGACACTTCAAAATTTATTTTAGTTAAAATTTTCATTAAGGGCTCTATGGTTGATGAAGGTAGACTCCCGACGATCTTATTAAAACACAGATTATATTTTTCTTTGTTTTTAAGAACGCTCAGCGCGTCGGCAAAAATAATCCTGACGGAACTCCCCAAACCAGCCAGATCTTTTCTAAACTTTTTATCGATTTCAACGGCGATAACCTTGCCCGCTTTGGCGGCAATAATTTTAGTCAAAACGCCACGTCCCGCCCCGATTTCCAGAACAACATCTTTTTTTTTCAGTTCGGAGGCGGAAATAAGACCGTCCACAACTTTAGGGTCAACCAAAAAAAACTGATCCAATAAATTCGCATTTTTCATCTCCCGAATTATACATTTTTTTGGTAAAATAATCTCATGAAGGATATTTTTGAGCTCGATTTTGTTTCTTTTAAAAAATCCGTGCCGGAAATCCTGCAAAAATCAAATCTGGCCGGACTGATAAAAAATCGGGCAAGAATTTTACTTAAGCCAAATTTGACCACCGTTATGAAGCCGCCCTGCACCACTCCGGTCGAGCTGATTGAAGAGACAGTCAAATTCTGCCAAAATTACTCTAAAGCGGAGATAATTGTAGCCGAAGGTTCCGGAGGGTGTGACACCCTTAAAGCTTTTAAGGAATTGGAATATGAAAAGTTGGTTGAAAAATACAAAATTAAATTAATTGATTTAAATCGGGAAGAGAGAATCATAAAAGAAAATCCCCGAGCCCGGGCGCTGAAAAAAGTAAAACTGCCGAAAATTATCTTCGACTCCTTTTTTATTAATATTCCGGTGTTAAAACAGCATGATGAAGGAATACTAACTTGTGCCACTAAAAACTTATTCGGCCTTTATTTAAACGAAGGATTGATAAAAAAATTTATGCCTAATTGGTGGAATAAAAGTGAACTGCATTTTAAATACGGAGTACAACAATCCGTCTTCGACCTAAATCTATACCGTCCGTCCGACTTTGTTTTAGTTGACGCCAGTATCGGACAGCTCGGCAATGAAATTCACGGGCAACCCTGTCTTCCCCCGGTTAATAAACTTATTGCCGGATTTGATAATCTAGCCGTTGACCGCTTCTGCGCCCCGCTTCTTGATCTCGATCCGGATCAAATTCCATATCTAAACTAAATTTGACCAATAAACTTTTTGGTGCTATAACAAGATTGCCCAACCAAATACCATGGTTGAAAGAATAAACCCTCAGAAATTTTCCTTTACCCCCGGAAAAGAGCCGGTCACAGATTCAAAAGGACGGACTGTTTATATAAGAGCACCGGAAATCACTTTTGATTCTGCGGCAAAATTTTGGCAAGCCAAAAATAAAGAAATACATCATCTTATCGATCGAAAAAATTTTCAAATTGTGGTGCTTACCCCGTATCAAGGCGATGTCGCCGGAGAGTTTTATAAAACTCAGAAACACGGCTATTTCGGGATTTCTCCTGTTGCCACGACAATTGAACAAGCTTTTCCAGATGGAGAAACACAAACAATTATAGACAAAGAAAACCTTGAGGCTCAATCAATTTATATTGTCTCTTCCATTCTTACGGAAAAAGACCTAGAAAGAGTAAAGAGAGTGGCCGATCACTTCGTAAATACTCTCGGGGCGCAGTTTATAACTTTGGTATGCCCATTCTTCGGTTATACCAGAGAAGATAAAAACATCAATAAAGACGGCTGTTATGTTCCAAGCACCACCAACATTAGGGCGGCAATAGGCGGACTTAAGGCGTTTGTTGATCGAATGATCGTAATTGAACCCCATTCCAGCGCCACCCAGGCCTGTGCTGCCATGTTCGGCATCCCGCTGGCGCCAATTTCTCCCTGGAAATTAATAATGGACGAATTAAAAAAAAGAGTTGAAATTATCCCGGAAAAGTTTGTTGTCGTCCAACCGGACAAAGGGCGAAATTTGGCCGCAACAAGAATTGGTCAGTACTTACAAATACCCTCCGTCTCTTTTGATAAAATCCGACTGTCCGGTCAAGCAGTAACCGTTTATGAATTGTCCGAAGGGGAAAAATCGATTGTAAAAGGTAAACATTGTCTTATCTATGATGATGAAGCTTCGACAATGGGAACAGTTTATACTCTGGCCGAGGCACTATCCGGGTACGGAGCGAAATCACTGGCTGTTTGCCTGGTCCATTGTAAATTTACTCCCGGATGGGAAACAAAAATCAAACATCCTCTTTTTTCCATCATCTTGGGTACCAACTCCCGCCAGCCCATCGGCAATATCAATATCGCTGACAATATCGAGATAATTTCCCTTGAGCCCCTAATCAGAGAACTCCTTGAGGCAGATATTAAAGGAGTTAATTTTTGGCAGGACGAACTATTCAGGCCAATGATTTTGCAGGAAAAATAGGCTATGTCTCTATTTATATTAGTTTTCAGCCATGTAAATTTAACTTTTAGCCTCAATATATTCATTACGCCAGCGTAATGAATATTACAGACACAAAACTAGAAAAAGTAAAGAACAGAAGTGCAGAAACTTATAAAAACCACATTAAAATAAACCTTATTTTTATTCATCAAAAGCGTGTCAAACAAATTTTTCTTATCAGCGCATTACTGACAATTTTATTTACCCCACCGTCAATGAAAAAAAAGACTTTTTATCTTCATTTTAAGTTAAAGATTAAAACAATTAGCCCCAAAAACAAACAGTAAAAACCAAAATAAAATAATTTTTCCGACTCTAGAACTTTTTTTAACATTTTCAGAGAAAAATAACCGACAAAGCCGGCAATTAACATCGAAGTAAGACTTATGCCAATATTAATTTCGCCTAACTCAACTTTTTTTAGTTCTAAAATTACTGCCCCGATAATTGCCGGAACTGAAAGTAAAAAAGAAAACAATAAAGCAAGCTTCGGCGAAAAATTGCGGCTTAAACCTCCAAAAATAGTAGAGCCGGAACGGGAAATTCCGGGAAATAAAGCAAACGCCTGAAAAAAACCAACCACCAATGAGTCCGACAACTTGATTTCTTCCAGTTTTTCTATTTTTCCTGACTTTTTATTAATAAGTTTTTTGGTTGATAATAATAAAATCCCAAAAACGATCCACATTAAACCGACTAATTTTAAAGAGTTAAAAATCAATTCAATCTTGGGGCTTAAAATTAAACCAAAAACCGCCGCTGGTATTGTCCCAAAAAAAATCAGCCGCCAGAGTTTAATTTTTTTCTTCCAATTATCAAACAAAGAAAATATTTCTTCTTTAAAAAAAAGTAAAACTGCCCCCAGGGTTCCAAGATGAAGCAGGGTATCAAAAAAAACCGGCGGCTTTTCAATTCCAAACAATTTTTGCAACAAAACTAAATGGCCGGAAGAAGAAACCGGCAGAAATTCAGTTAATCCCTGAACTATCGCTAATAATAATGATTGAGATAAAGACATTTTTCCTTAAAATTCTTGAAATTGATTTTACGCTTAAAAAATGCTACAATCAAGCTTGGTTGAAAGCCGGGAAATAACCCACCAAATCTTACCTTTAGCCTTCTTGTACTATTCGTACACGGCTCAAGGAGCGATTTTAGGTGGGAGGAAAGTCCGGACAGCAGAAAGCAAGGTGTCTACCGAAAGGTGGAGATCCCGCCCGCCGATTCGGCGGGCGAGGAGACAGTTAGAGCAACAGTGACGAACCGAGGTAATGCTCGGGTGAAACGGGCAATCCTCCCTGCTGCAATCTTCGAAAGGTTCGTTATCAGGATGCTTTCCCGAGAACCGAAGTCAAGAGCATTAGATAGATATTTCTTAAACAGAATCCGGCTTATGAGCTTTCAACCATTTTTCTTTGAAGAATAAATTATCCCGACTACCACCTCAAGAACAATAAAAGTCGGGATAGCCAAAATCGCCCCGCCTATCCCGGCAATTTTAAAACCTACCGCCAAGGATAAAATCGAAACCAGTGGATTTACTCCGGCGACTTGTTTCATAATTCTCGGCACTAAAATTGAATTTTCTACTTGCTGAACAAGAAAACACCAGCCGGCCGTAGCCAAGGCGTGATACGGAGAGACAGTCAAACCAATAAGAATAGCCGGGAAAGCGGCGGCGGTAGGACCGATATTGGGAATTATTTCAAACAAAAAAGCCAAAATTGCCAAAGGCAGGGCAAAACTTATGCCGATTATTCGAAAGCCGATGTAATTTAAAACACCAACAATCACCATTAAAAAAAACTGTCCTCTAACCCAGTTACCAAGCCGATTCTCAATCCTGTCAATTACTTTTTCAATCTGTTTTTCTTTGTCTCCCCCGAATAAAACCGTCAAATAACGGTCTAAACTTTTTCTCTCCAAAAGCAAATAAAAAGTGATAATTCCCAAGGCAAAAATCCCCACAATATTGGAAAAGATTCCCGCCACAAATTTAAAAATATTAGCCGGCACCAAAGTTAAACCGCTAAGTTGTCCGGCAATAATTTTTTCGTCGATACCCAAAAAGCTAAACTGGCGAAAAAACTCGGGAATCCGATTTATTAAATTCGAGGTTTGTTCAAGCAAAGGCGGAATCAGCCCGCCGACGGCAAAACACAAAAATAAGAAAACCAGTAAATAAATTAAGGTAATCGCCAACCAGCGGGGGATTTTTTTCTTCTCAAGCCTTTCAATCGAAGGATTTAAAGAAGACATCAGAATAACGGCAACAAAAAGCGCCAGAATAATTTGCCTGATTTGAAACAAAAGCCACAAAAAGACACCGAAAACAGCAATAAAAATTATCGTCCGATGAGAAATTTCAATCTTTCTGGCCATCTACTAACTATACCAATTTCCCACTTTTTTTTCCACTTCTTCCTGAAAATTTTGTTTGTTTATATCAAACCAGTTTATTTTTGGTTGCTTTCTGAACCAAGTCATTTGCCTCCGGGCATAGCCATGCTCGTCAAATTTCCATTTTTTAATTACTTCTTCCTTGTTTTTTTGATTTTCAAAATAGGGGCGCCACTCATTGTATGCCAAAGTTGTTCCCAAGGCAGAATTTTCCCAAGTATAGCCCTTTTTTAATAAACTTCTTATTTCTTCCTCAAGCCCTGCTTCTACTCGAGCCTCCACTCTTCGGTCAATTCTTTGATATAAAAATTTGTACGGTGAGGTAAGTCCAATAAAAAGTGTGTCCTTTTTTGTATTTTGTATTTTGCCTGCCGGCCGGCCGGCTACGCCGCGGGGCGAGCAAGGCAGGTATTTTGTATTTTGTTTTTTGTTTTGCGCTATTTCTATCGCCCTTACCAGTCTCCTTGGGTTTTGCCGATCGCTTTCGTTCATTTTTTGCCAACGCTTCGGGTCTATTTTTTCAAGAACAATTCTTAATTCGTTAATCCGATAATTCGCTAATTTTGCTCTCAGTTCCCAATCCGGTTCTACCCCAATCGTCTCAATCCCTTCCGTAACCGCCTTAATATAAAAACCAGTTCCCCCAACAATAATTGGTAATTTGTTCCTACTAAGAATATCTTCTATCGCTATATCTGCATACTTTTTATAATCCGCCACATTAAACCGAAAGTCAGGTTTAGCCACATCTATCAGCCAGGTTTTTAAATCGTCTTTCCCCGTTCCGATATCCATCCCCCGATACACCTGTCTCGAATCCGCCGAAATAATCTCCCCGTTAAATTTTTTGGCCAGATCAATCCCTAACTTAGTTTTTCCGGTCGCCGTCGGTCCACAAATGATTAAAAGCTTATTCATGTTATTCATATTCCCTTAAAAAGCCTAATCTTCTGCAAAAACCTGGGCTTCGAAGACAAAAAGACTAACCAAGGGATCTTTATAGCAATCGTTTGGCAATCCAGCCTTTTGTGTACAAAGCTGGCCTAAAAACTCCTCCTTTGACCATCCTGTTTCGGTTGCCACTTGAGGCAAAAAGGTGCCGGAATTTGGGCCTTTCTGAATTACCACCCCCTGTTTTCCCGGTTGAATTTCCCGCCAATCATTAATTTTCTTTTTTGGTGTCATGATGGAAATCTCGATATTTACCTCTTTAAGTTCTTTTTCGGCAACCGGCAAAAACCGGCCGTCCTCCGTAGCGGCGGCAATTGCCATCTCCTGTATGACTTTATAAAGCGGCATTTCCGGCTCAAATAAGCCGATACATCCCCGCAGTTGACCGGCCTTTTGTAAGGTAACAAAAGCACCTAAAAATTTTTCCAGGACTTTCTCTCTTGGAATAATTTCCAAAACTTTATTAGTTTTTAAGTATTCCTCCAATGTTCTTCGGGCGATTGATAGGGCTTCTTTCTTTGCTTGTTCCCCCAAAATATCCTGGCCGCTCTCCTGCCATGCCCCGATGGCCGCATAACCCACGACACGGCTTTTATCACCGCTGATATCTCCGGAATTTTCGTAATGTATTTTCCTAAAGTCTTCTATTGACAAAATCTCCGCTATTTTTAAGGCAACACTAATCGCCTGCTGCCCGCAGGCACAAGTATCTAAACCGGGATAATTTTTTGATTCCAAATCACCAATTTTTCTCTCAAAAGTGCTTTTATTTCCGCTAACTATCGCTTTTATTGTTTCCCCGTCAACCTCGTTGGCAACTGACCATGAAGGGTAATGGGACAAATCCGAGCTGACAACGAGCAAAGTATTTTCATCCATATTTTGGCTGATTTTTCCCGCCAAATCATCAATAACTTTATCCGATACTTGACCGAGTAAAATCGGTACAATTTTAAAATTACTTAAAATCTTTTGTAACAAAACCAGTTCAACCTCAAGACTGTGTTCTTCTTTATGGGAAACCGTATCTGCGACAGTTTTGTTTCCCAACAGCGCCGTTGCCAGCTCCTCATCTATTGGTGTCTCCCCCAACGGCGTTTCCCATTTTCCCTCATTATAAACGGCGGCATAATCAAACCAGTTCTTATGGGAAACGCCCAATAAAATTACTCGAGTATATTTTTTATCCTCAACCTGCCTAAATCCCCAAGCAGCGGTCTGACCGGAATACTCCAGTCCGGCATGGGGCACAATTAATATTCTCAAATTACTTTCGGTGTCCAACATTTTTGCCTGATCAAAAAATCCACTAATTTGAGAATTTAATTCTTCCGAATCGGCCGGATAAAAACTGCCGGCAACGGCTGGTTTTCTGATAATCATTTTTTTTTCGGGGACAATATCGGCTTTAACTTTTTTATTAATGAAATACTTTAATCCAAATATTACTGCAACCGTTGACAAAAAGAAAATGGAAAACGTAATAATAAAGGCTTTATTTCCAGACATCAATGAAATAAGCTAATCCTTGCCGGTCCAGCAGTAAAGGCAAAGTCTTTCTTTTGGTAAACCGATCGCTTCAATCATATCTTCCACGCTTTGATACCTAAGAGAGTTCACCCCTAATTCTTTACAAATGGCTTCAACCATTTTCTGATACCGGCAGTTTTTATAATCTAAAAAATCCTCAAGCGGCAGGGTTTTTTCCCCAAAAGCTTTTTTGATCGCCCTTCTGGCCGCCAATTCCTTGTTTGTCCTGGTGGAAAGACAATACGAACAGGGAAACATTAACGGCGGACAAGCAATTCGGACATGAATCTCTTTCGCTCCGCAACGCCAAAGTTTTTGAATCGCCTGATTTTTCAGCTGTGTTCCCCGTACAATCGAGTCATCACAAATGACAATACTTTTTCCGCCGACTACTTCTTTAATTGGAATTAACTTCATTTTGGCCACTTTATCTCTGATTTTTTGTGACGGAGGAGTATAGCTACGGCCATAACCGGACGTATATTTCACCAATGACCGACGATAGGGAATTTTGGCCGCCGCCGCATAACCAATCGCATGGGCAATACCCGAATCCGGAACTCCGGTAACCAAATCGGCTTTGATTTTATCATCTTTTGCCAAATTAGCACCGCAACGCTCTCTTACTGTCTCTACTGAAATGCCATCATATACCGAAGCCGGATAACCGGTATAAATCCATAAAAAGGCGCAGATTTTTTCTTTATTAGACGGCGCCTTTATTTTTTGCAAGCCCTTTTCGTTGATCAAAACAATTTCTCCGGGTCCAAGCTCTTTCTCTGTTCTAAAACCTAAATTTGGAAAGGCGCATGATTCCGAAGCAACCGCCAAAACTCCTTCGTTTTTCCCTATCGTAAGCGGAGTTCGGCCAAATTTATCTCTAACAGCGTATATTCCTTCTTTTGTCAAAACCAGAAATGAAGCCGACCCTTTCACCTTATCCAAAACATTTTCAATTCCCTGGAGGATTCCGCTTTTTTGGGCAATCAATTTACCGATTACTTCCACCGCATTAATTTCACCACTGCTCAATTCCGAAAAACTGCTCCCCCGGTTCATAATTTCTTTTATCAGTTTATCCCTGTTCGCCAAAAGACCATTCATCACCAAAGCAAAATTACCAAAAGAAGAAGAAATAATTATCGGCTGAGGATCATGATCACTGATCACCCCAATCCCCATTTTTCCTTTAAAGCTTGCCAATTCTTCGGCAAATTTTGATTTGAATTGAGAAACGGTAATATCGTGGATACTTCTTTGAAGTTTATGGTTAAAAACCGCCAAGCCTGCTTTCTGTGTTCCCAAATGAGAATGATAATCGGTGCCGTAAAAAAGCGTCTCGACACAATCTCTGTTACTAACCACCCCAAACAATCCACTCATATATTATATTTTAACACCAACTTTATTTATTCTCCTGTGTTCATTGATAATCTTGCCAAACTTTGGCATTAGTCTGCTTAGTCTTAATAATTTCCCGTTCTCCAAGACTTTCGGGTCAATATATCTGAATTTTTTAAAAATTTTTGATGATTTTTTAGTTTCCAAATTAGGGACACTTTTTTTAGACAACATTTTTAAAGATTTAATAATTTCGGCATCCTCACACTGACTAATTATCTTCATAACATATTTTTCATCTTTAAAAAAATCTTTTCTCTTTAAAATCTTAATTTTTAGGGCCCTTTTCAGTGTTTGAAAAAATAAATAATATCTCTTGACAGCTTCTTCTCCTCCCCAAAACTCCGTTTGCAACATTAAAAAGGTATGGGCAAATTTAAAAGCGGCGTTTTTGTCCAAAAATACTATTTCTCCATTAAAGTTTGTCAGACTTCCTAAACAAAAAGTTATTTCTTGATTACTCAAATAATCTTTCCACTGTCTGGCTGAGTAATCAATTCTGTCAGCACATAATTCCGGCACTTCCTGTTCCAATAAAGTAAAATTGTTTTGCTGCAAAATTCTCTCCAAAGAAAAACCATACTTTTCGAGAAGTTTAGGTACTTCAGTCCTTTTAATAAAACTTTCGTGGATTTGGTCATGGTAGCTTTCTTTCCCTTTCGTCCCTTCCGCAAAAACCCAATCGGCAACATGAGAAAACGCAAGGGTAGAAACATCATGAAGCAAGCCCGCCAGTTGCTCTTCCAAAGAAGTTCCAAGTTTTCTTAAAAGGAGCATTACACCAACACTGTGTTCATAACGGCTAAAACCTTTCCAATGATAATACTTGTTGGGAACGCCAAATTGAGAAATATTTTTCAAGCGCAGTAAGGCCGGAGTTTTCAGAAATGCTTTCAAAACCGGTTCGTTAATCTCAAATTTTCCGTAGACCCTATCATAAAGAAACATACTGTTATTTCCTAAATTTTATTTATCTTCTCTTTAAAATGTATTATATAACATTATTCTGGCATACAGTTTTTTATCGTACATACGATAAAAATTTGTCATTTTGAGCCGGATTCTTATTAATCAAATCATCCAAAATTTTCCACCTCCTTCTTTTTTCTTTATGAGAAATTTCATCAACCAATTTATATGCCGCTGTTTGCAATCTGGGCGAATACATCGCAACATATGCTTTGACAAAACCAACTTTTTTGCAAAGCTGAACCGTGTTTTGAAATTGTTCTTCCGTCTCCCCGGGGAAACCAACAATAATGTCGGTCCCAATTTTAATATCGGGAATTTTAGTTCTGATTTTTTTCACCAATTTTAAATAATCTTCGGCTGTATAGTGGCGGTTCATTTTGCGAAGAATTTCATCATCTCCCGACTGCACCGGCAAATGCAGATAGCGGTCAATTTTCGGCAAGGCCATTGCCTCAATAATGTTATCATCCAAATCCCAGGGGTTGGAAGTTAAAAATGATATTTTTTCTAATCCTCCAATTTTATGAAGAGTTCTTAACAAAGTTGCAAACAAATTTTTGATACAATGATTTAAATCATTGAAGCAATTAAGAAAACGCCTTTTTTCTTCCGGAGGAAAATCTTTACCGTAGGAATTCACATTTTGACCCAGTAGTGTAATCTCTTTATATCCTCTTCTTGCTAACCCCTCCACCTCACACACAATCTCCTCAAATGGTCTTGAAACTTCCCGACCTCTGGCATAAGGAACAACACAGTAAGAGCAAAAATTATTGCAACCCTCCATAATGGGGACCAACGCACAAACTTTTGAAGAATGTTCGTGCAAATTTGAATTTTGAAATTTGAAATTTGAAATTTTTACAAATTCATCAACGTTTGGCAGTTTTTCTTTTAAATATTTTAACGGGTAACGAAGCATGCAACCGGTCAATATTATTTTGTATTTAGTATTTTGCCTGCCTGCCGGCAAGGCAGGTATTTTGTATTTTGCTAAATTATTAATTAGACCATAAACGCGGTCTTCTGCCGTTTGCCTAACCGAACAAGTAACAATAACTACCTCATTGGCTTCTCTTGGTTTTTCTGTTCTCCGATATCCTCTCGCCTCATACCATCCGGCAATTCTTTCCGTATCCGCTACATTCATGGCACAACCAAAGACCTTGATAAAATATTTTTTCATTTATACCGAAGAAAAATCATTTTACTGATTTTCGCAGACTTCTGCCGGGAGTAAAACGGGCGGCGCGGTGGGATTTGACAATCTGTTTTAATTTTGTTTTGGGATTAATAACCGCCTTATCTTTAACCAAAACGCTTTTAAATGTTCCAAAACCCGACAAAACTACCTTTTCTCCTTTAGATAAAGCCTTTTCCACTTCGTTTATAAAAGTCTCCACCGCTTCCTTTGAGGCTTTTTTAGTTAAATGGGCTTTATTGGAAACAACCGCAATCAAATCAATTTTCTTCATGCATAACCAGTTTACCAAAAACAAAGACAAAGTCAAGTTACCTGGCCGTACCGATAGCCCTTATCTCCCGGATACCGGTAACTTTTATCTGGCCGGCCCATTTGGCTTCTTCCTCCAGCTTTTTGGCAATCTTATCAACCAAAACCGTCAGTTCATTATCACTGACTTTGTCCGGCTTCACAATTACCCTTACTTCCCGACCAGCCTGATAAGCAACCGCTTCTTCGACTCCCGGAAAAGATCTTGCCGTATCTTCAATATCGGTCATTCTTTTAATGTAATCCTCATGCGGTTCATACCGCGCTCCGGGACGGGAGCCGGAAATCGCATCGGCAATCCAAACGATCGTTGATTCAATCGAAGAAAAAGGCTTGTCTTCATGATGTTCGGCCACACAATTGACCACCCTCTCCGGTATCCGGTATTTCCGAAGTAAATCAACTCCCAGCTGAATATGGTTGCCTTCTTCTTCAGTCACAATCTTACCGATATCGTGCAGTAAACAGGCCAATCTAACGATCGGAATATCTGCTTTCAACTCACTGGCAATCGCCACTCCGATTTTTGTTTCCTCAAGCGTATGGACAATCATGTTTTGCCCGTAGGAAAACCGGAATTTGTAACGGCCCAACATTTTAACTAAGTCAGGATGAAGGTTATAAACCTGCAGTGAATGGCAAAGTTTTTCTCCCTCTTCAAATAAAACCCGGTCCACCTCAGTTTGGGTTTTTTGGACAATCTCTTCGATTCTTTGGGGTTGTATCCGACCGTCTTTAATTAATTTTTCCAAGGATCTTCTGGCGACCTCCCTTCTAATCGGATCAAAAGAAGAAAGACGGATATCGAGAGTTTCGTCAAGCTCGACTTCAACTTTTGTCGCCACTTCGATCGCCCTGATATTCCGGCCTTCTTTACCGATAATTCTGCCTTTGATTTCTTCGTCGGGAAGTTTAAGGGTGGAAACCGAATACTCGGGAACAATATCTACCGCTCCGTGTCTCATGGCATCAACCAAAATTTCTTTGGCTTTTTCTTCAGCGGTCGCCCTCGTCTCGATTTCTGCATCCTTAATCTTGCGGGCCACTTCATCGGAAAGACTTTTTTCAACCGCTTGAATGATTAAATTTTTAGCTTCTTCCCGGGATAGGGAAGCAATTTTTTCCAACTTTTGCAGTTGGTCTTTACGCAACTGGTCCAAATCGGCCAATTTTTTTTCAATCTCGACCCTCTGCTGGGCAACCAATTTTTCTCTTTCTTCAACCGACCCCACTTTCCGGTCAGCCTCCGCTTCCTTCCGCACCGCTTCCATTTTGATTTTAGCGGCTTCCTCGCGTGCCGAAGCCAAAATCTCTCTCGCCTGAGCCTCATAAACCGACAAATCGACTCTTGGACTTGGCGAAACTGAAGATTTTTGAGCGGTTTCCGCCGGCGCTTTCTCCTGAACAATGCGGTCAATTTTTTCTTCCAACTGCTGTTGTTTCCGTATCAGTTCGGAAATCTTATCGATTATTGACATAACTCCTCCAATAAATCACTAAAAGTAAATCTGGGGTAAATATGCAGAAAAACCGCCCTTTTTTCAGGACGCTTGTTCTTTGAAGCAAGAAATAGTTTTATGCTGTTTTTTCATAACTAATATCTTTCTGCTATTTTTTCCTCAGTTGGCAACTATTTTACTCCTTTTTAATCAATTTATCAATTATACCGATCGCCGTTTGGGAAGAAAAACCCCGCCGGGCCAAAAGTCCGAACAATTTTTCTCTCTTCTCTCTTAAAGGAAGACCTTTTAATCTTTCCAGCCTTTTTTGGCAAAGTTTTTCCGCCATTAATCCTTCAGCGGTTGAGGTTCTTTCTTCAGCCAAAAGTCTACTTATTATTTCCTTATCAATTCCCTTTTTGGTTAGCTCAAACTTTATCTGTGATTTTCCCGCCGGCCGGGAATTACTTCTTGAAGAAATCCACTGGCGGGCAAAATCCTCATCATCAATCAGTTTTAACTGTTTTAATTTGTCTTTAACAGCTTTCTTTGTTTCCTCCGACCAGCCCTTGCGGAGCATATAAAAATCAATTTCGTATTCACTCCTGGCCCGATAAGATAAAAAGCTTAGTACTTTATCAAAATATTCGGAGATGTCTTCCATTTTGGTTGGTTATTCCGCCTTGGCGCCGATCACTTTTTCTTCCACCACCTTGCCGCTTTTGACCGCTTTCCAAATTTTTTCCTCAACTTCCTTTATAACTTTTGGGTTTTCTTTTAAATATTCAATTCCGGCGATTTTTCCCTGGCCTAACATTATTTCTCCATAGCGGTAAAAGGCGCCCGATTTAGACAAAATATCCAAATCCAGGGCAACATCAAAAATCCCGCCGAACTTAGACACCCCGCCTTTGGCCAAAATATCAAACTCCGCCATTTTAAAAGGAGGAGCCACTTTATTTTTTACCACTCTGACCCGATGGCGTGAACCGGTAACTTCTTCCCCTTCTTTTAAGGTTTCGATTTTACGGCTGTCCATCCGAACTGAGGCATAAAACTTTAAGGCCAAGCCACCCGTGGTTGTTTCCGGATTACCGAACATTACCCCAATTTTTTGGCGCAGCTGATTGGTAAAAATAACCACCGTTTTTGAACGGGAAATCGCACCGGTAAGTTTACGCAAGGCCTGCGACATTAACCGGGCCTGAACACCAACCATTGCATCGCCCATCTCACCCTCAATCTCCGCCCGCGGAACCAAAGCCGCCACCGAATCAATGACAACCACGTCCAAGGCACCACTCCTAACTAAAGTTTCGACAATTTCCAGCGCTTGTTCACCCGTATCGGGCTGAGAAACAAGCAAATCATCCAAATTTACGCCGATTTCCGCCGACCAAATCGGATCAAGCGCATGCTCCGCGTCGATGAACGCCGCCGCCCCACCCAGCTTCTGGGCCTGGGCAATAATAGAAAGGGCAATGGTGGTCTTTCCAGAGGCCTCAGGGCCGTAAATTTCGACGATTCTGCCTCTTGGCACCCCGCCAATGCCCAAAGCAATGTCCAGGGCAATCGCCCCGGTCGAAATTGCCTCCGCTCCGGCTTTGCCGGCCGGGGTTTCACCAAGACGCATAATCGAACCTTTCCCGTATTGTTTTTCTATTTGCTCCATGGCAACATTAATTGCCTGAAGTTTTGGGGAAATTTTATTCTCTTCAACCTTATCGTCTTTGCTCATAGTAACTGGATTTAAACATAATATAAGATATTTTTCAAGAATCAATAAACCCTGTTTCCTTTCTTTTTATATCTAAAATTGATAAAATAACGATATTTCGGGGGCTAGTTCAGATAGTAGAACGCACGCATGGGGTGCGTGAGGTGAGCAGGGCAGTACTGCTGCCCCCGACAAAAAATAATTCGAGGCCAAAAGGGGAGGCCTTACGAGGCTAAAAAAATGAAACTGACTATAATCGGCTCCGGAACGGCAATAATTAAAAAGGAAAGAAGGGCTCCTTGTTTTCTACTTGAAACAAAAAACCAAAAACTTCTTTTTGACTGCGGTTGGGGGTGTTTGAGCGGATTAATGGAAATCGGGATTAACTTAAATGAAATTGACCAAATATTTATCAGCCATTCCCACGCCGATCATTTAGCCAATCTTATTCCCCTTCTACAATCAATACTGGTTACCGGTGTGTATTTTCCTCAAAAAGCCAGAAAAAAAGATTTAATTATTCATGGATATAAAGGCTTTGAAAAAGACTACCAGTCACTTCGAAAAATCATGTTTCCGGAAAAACAAGAAACTTACCGGATAATTATCAGAGAACATACCAATGATAAAGAAAAAACTAACAATTTAGAGATCGAAACAAAAGAAGTCACTCACGTTCCCCAATATTTTCCTTCGGTTGCTTATCGAATTAACAGCGAAGGTAAAAGTTTTGCTTACTCGGGCGACTGCAATTACAACGAAAATATTATTATTTTGGCGGAAAATTCCGACCTACTGCTGCTTGACGGTTCGGTTCCGGTTGAAAGCTTCCGGAAACACGGACCTTTTCTAACTCATCTTTCGCCTTTCGAAGCGGGAAAAATCGCCCAAAAAGCCAAGGTAAAAACTCTGGTTTTATTTCACTTCTATGATATCAGCCAAAAAAGCGAAATTGAGAGTGAGGTTGGAAAAAGTTTTCCCGGGAACTTAATTATTCCCGATGATTTACAGCAGATTATCTTATGAAAGAGTATCGGGCAACCCCAAAATACCCCTTTCATACCTCGTGCGGAGGAGTAATTATTAAAAAAGGCAAAATCCTGCTTCTTCACCGATTTATAACAGAAAAATGGCCGTATGACAGCTGGCATTTACCCAAAGGAACCAAGCTGGTGGGTGAAACCAACAAACAAACGGTTGAAAGAGAATGTTTGGAAGAGACAGGCTACGAAGTAAAAGTCCTTCGTAAAATCGGCAGTTTAAAGTCAGATTATAATCTTAACGATGACACCGTCGCTCATAAAATCACTCATTATTATCTTTGCCGGCCAGCTAAAAGAAAAACAAAAGAAATAATCGAGCATGATGAAATAAAATGGGTTGAAATAAGTCTGGCCAAAAAATTACTGGCGGACTTTAAACTCTGGGAACATGAAGAAAAAATCCTGCAAAAATTGTTATGAATAAACCAATTAAGCTAAATCTTGGCTGTGGAAAAGATAAGAGAAACGGTTATATTGATATTGATGCCGATCCAAAGACCAAACCAGACTTTGTTCTTAATTTAACCCAGAAACTTCCTTACTCCGATAACAGCGTTTCGGAAATAATCATGCAGGATGTTTTGGAGCATCTGACTAAAGAAGAAGGGGCAAGGCTCCTCAAAGAATGCGGGCGAGTTCTGATAAGCAGCGGCAAAATTACCATCAGGGTTCCCAATATCCCCGCCATACTAAAAAAATTTAAAAGCCAGGACGATTTGGTAATGCTTTATCTTTACGGCGACACCTCACAAGGTAAAATCAACAGTCTTCATAAATACGGATACACCCCTTTATTAATTAAGGAGGCTTGCCAAAAAGCCGGCATAAAAATTGACGACATAAAAAAAGTTGACACCAATATTCTAATTGAAGGATATTCCGCAAGAAGTCTCCCCGCACGCATGCAAGGAGACTCCTTGCAAGAAGACAACATATTACATTTAATTTTTAAAACGATTATTTTATCTTTACAAAAAAAGGAAATTGATTGGAAAATCAATAAAAAATATCCCATTTTTTTAAGCAAATTGCTTTTGCGTCCACTTTCCAGAAATGTAAATAAAATTATCTGTACAAAAGAAACAGAAAAGTTCGTCAAAGGTGTTTTGCAATATTCTCACCTAAGAACGGTTATTGAAGATATTTAATCCGAGGCCAAAAGGGGAGGCCTTGCGAAGCTGATTTTAAAATTTTTGCCTTTTAGTGTAACATTAGATGTGAAGCTAAAAAATCTTTTAATTCCTGTTTTGATGGTTTTGGTTTCTTCTTTAATTTTGAACATTTATCAATTCTTTCAAAATAAATCTCTGTCCCAGGGGACTTTGGTAATCGGGGTGATTGACGGGGATACAATTGTTTTGGAAGGAAAAGTCAGACTGCGATTAAGGCACGTTGACGCACCGGAACTGGAGTACTGCGGGGGGAACCAAGCGAAAGAAACTTTGGAGAAACTGGTTCTAAACAAAGAAATTCTTTTCACCGAAAAACTTCTTGATACCCAAGGCCGGGCGATGGCCCTGGTTTATCTGGGAAACAAACTAATCAACAAAGAAATGCTTAAATCCGGCTGGGCCAGATATCACTCTGATCAGACTTCGGTTACCAAAGAATTGAAAACTACCTCTGATCGGGCAAAGGCGGAAAAAATCGGTATTTTCAGTTCTCTTTGTTACCAGACAGAAAATACCGACAATCCGAAATGTGTGATTAAAGGCAATACCGACAAAAACTCAAATTTGCGCAAATATTACTTTCCGGGCTGTCCCCAGTATGAATTCACCATTGTAGAAAAAGATCTAGGCGAAGACTGGTTTTGCACGGAAAAAGAAGCGCAGGCCGCCGGTTTCTCCCGTGCCAAAAACTGCCCGGAAAGATAAAAATTTACTAAACAATTTTAGCTTTAAATTTTTGTTTTTTAGCCTTAGGAAATTCATTACGCTAGCGTAATAAATTTTTATTAACAAAAGGCAAAACGTGATAAAAAAATAAAGAAAAATTATTGTAAGTATTCCTTAATATTCTCCTGGTGTTCTTTATAGGTTTTGGCGGTGTGGATTTGTTTATCGGCGGAGTGCAGATAATACAAAGCATCGGTATTAGCTGGATTTAACACTGCCTGCAGCGATTCCAAAGACGGAGTACAGATCGGGCCAAGCGGCAAGGCGGCAACTCTATAAGTATTATAAGGAGAATCAATCGTTCTAACCACTCCGGCGCCAAGTTTTGGCCAAAAAGAGAAATCGTCAGTAATTAGTAATTGGTAATTAGTAATCAGGGAATTAAATTCTTCGTCAGCAATTGCGTACTGGACCGTTGCATCAATTTCCAGCTTCATCTTTTTAGCCAAACGGTTCCAGATGACCGCTGAAATTACCGGCTTGTCTTCCAAACTGCCGCTTTCTCTTTCAATTAAAGACGCAAATTTCACTGCCGTGTCGGTTTTTATATTTTTGGCCAATAAATCGCTAAACAGAGTATCCAAACGGGAATTAAATTCATTTTTTAGCCTGTCTGCTATCTGACTGGGGTCTGAATCAGTATTAAATAAATAAGTATCCGGCCAAAGATAACCTTCCTTGGCAATAGTAATAAAATTCAAAACCATATCATCCGGCCAACCCAAGGATTTTTTCAAAATTAACCCCACCTGTTCTTTCCTTTTTCCCGGAGGAATAGTAACCCATTTTTGAAAAGGCCCGAAAAGAAAAACGCCTGACAACTGATATGCATTTTGGGATTTAGAAATCATATAAGCTCCCGGCTCTATCCTTCGATCCGCCGATTCGGTGGACTCAGAACAAGTCCTTTGTCGGCAAAGCAAATCCAAGACAAAAAAGAAGATTTTTTTGTTCCTGATAAAACCTTTTGAATATAAATCGTCGATAACTTGTTCATCAGCCGCATTGAATTTAACGATATATCTTTCTTTGGGAAGATTCTTGCCAAAACCGCGAAAGTTAAGATAAAAAATTATGGCCGCGGCAGAAAGACAGAAAAAAAGAAAGATAAGAAGTATTCGTACTGTTTTCATCGGTTAATTTTAACATAAGGAAAAGAAGAACAAGAGAGGACAGAAGGACTAGGATAATGAATGTCTCTGCAAAGGTACAACTACTTCACCCAATACTATGTCACCAAAAATGATAGCCCACTCTTTGTAAGTAATTGTTACATCTTCAGCCGCAGGATCATTCTTTTGGTTGAAATCTGCAGTCGCCATACTCCTAAAACATGCTTCTACCCAGGTATTGGCTATCTGGTCTATTGAATGGGAGTTGTAATCATCTAACCCTATCCCATTTACTACTTTTTCTAAAAATGGCGAAAAATGTCGATAAAAAATACACTCTTTTACTTGATCATAATCAGGGAGTGAACTCCTAGCATAAGAAACAAATGCAAGTCGAGCTACCTCCCACCTTGATCTTCCTTTAGTTTCTATATCAGTACTAAAAAGGTCGTCTTTCTTTTCAGAAGCTATACCAATTAACCTTTGTCTTATATGAAACGGTGCAACTCCGTACGGGATTGCTTCACTGCGTTCGCAATGACATTATTTTTATTACCTCTTTGGGGATTGTTTTTTGGCGCGGGCTTTTTGGGCTAAACCGAACTTTCTTCTTTCCTTCTCCCGAGGATCACGAGTCAACAAGCCAGCCGATTTAAGAACTTTTTTGTACTTCTCTTCTTCAACTTTTATCAAAGCACGGCTTACCCCATGAACGAAAGCCCCTACCTGGCCGGTTGTCCCACCACCGATAATTCTGGCCGTGGCAAAATATTTTCCCTCAAGACCGGCAACAGCAAAAGGCTTTAAATAGACCACCTTGGGAACATCTTTAAAATATTCGTCGGCCGGCTTATCGTTAACCACTATTTGCCCTTTCCCGGCAAAAAGCCTCACTCGAGCCGTGCTTCTTTTCCTTCTCCCAATGGCATAAGTGTATTTCTTTGTTTCTTTTTTCATTTTTTCTCCTTAAATTTTTCTTCATAGGGATGTTTTTCGCCGGCAAAAACATGCAGGCGTTTCATCCACTGATCGCGGAGCTTGTTCTTTGGCAACATATTCAAAACCGCTTTTTCAATTATCCTCTCCGGTTTCTTCTCCCGAAGCTGAGAAAGCGATAGTGTTTTTAGCCCTCCCGGATAACCGGAAAAAGAAGTATACTTTTTTTCCGTTTCTTTTTTACCCGTCACTTTAACTAAAGAAGCATTAACAACGACCACGTGGTCCCCGCAATCCAAATTGCGGACAAAATAAGGCTTACTCTTGCCAAACAAGACTGGGGCAATTTTTGAGGCCAGGCGACCCAAAATTTGATCTTTGGCGTCAAAGATGTGCCAGGCAGATTTTATTTGTGTTTTTTTAGTTGGTTTTATCATGTGTTTTTTTGGTCTTGACTTCCGGCGCCGGCTTCTTTTTTTCTCTTTCGACCACCGGGATTTCCTCCGTAAATGAAATCTTTACCAGAGTCGCCCCATCTCCCCGCCGAATCTGGGTTTTGATTATGCGGGTATATCCGCCATTTCTATCTTTAAAAATAGGTGCAATCACTTCGAAAAGGCGGTTAACCAAGTCCTTTTTTACTAAAAACCGCCGTGCCACTCTCCTGTCGGATAAGGTTCCTTTTTTAGCTTTTGTTATCAGTTTTTCCGTTTGAGATTGAATCGCCTTCGCTTTAGCCAAAGTAGTCTGAATTTCGTTTTTTTCGATTAAAGACGAAACCAAAGAACGGAAAAGGGCTTTTCTCTCATTTTTATCTCTATTCAGCTGATAACCAAAAACTTTTTTTCTCATTTTATTCTTCCATCTTGATATCTTTTTCTACCAGCGCGGCTTCAATTATTTTCAGCGACTTCCCGCCCAGATTTTTAACCTTGGAAAGTTTTTTGAAACCGGTCTCTCTTAAATCGGCCACATTCTTTACTCCGACCTTCAAAAGAGCATTGACAATGCGGGTTGGTAAACCCAATTCTTCAACCGTCAGACTTTCTTCCTGGTCGTCGAGCTGTCTTTCGGGAAGTTCCTCGTCAACCGGCACTCCTTTGGGATTATAAATCTGGGTAAAAAAAGTTGACAATTTTTTGGCGGCGAAAATTAAAGCATCTTTTGGTTTAACCGTCCCGTCGGTGATAATCTCCAGCGTCAGTTTATCAAAATCAGTCACCCGGCCGACGCGGGTAGCACTGACTTTGTAATTCACCCTCTTTACCGGTGTAAAAACTGCGTCAAGCGGAATAATTCCTATTTCTTCAGACGGCGCTTCTTCAAAGGGAACATAACCATATCCGGAGGAAACCCAAAAATCTCCTTTAAAATGAGAGGAATTGTCGGAAAGGTTGCCTAAAACCAAATCCTTATTAATAATTTCCACCTCGACAGGAACTTCAAAATCACCGGCAAGAATCGGTCCCGGTCCGGTTTTAAAAAGAGAAATTTTAACCGGTTTATCTCCGCTGTAAGCGAGGCGGATTTTTTTAACGTTCAGGGTGAATTCGACAATATCTTCCTTCAAACCTTTCAAGGTAGAAAAAAGATGTTTGGTCCCGGAAATTTTGGCTTTGGTAATCGCGGCTCCCGGCAGGCTGGAAAGCAACACCCTTCTCAGGGCATTGCCCAAAGTCTGGCCGTAACCCCGCTGTAACGGCTCAAGAGTAAAAACTCCGAAATCCCGGCTTTCTTTTTCGACCTTCATCTGAAAATTTGGTTCAATCATAAAACTCCTTTAATTTAAAAAAATAAATAATTGCTAAAATAATAAATTTTACTTTCTGGAATAATATTCAACCAGCAATTGCTCGTCAATTTCCGTTTCCATTTCCTCTTTTTTAGGCAACCGGGACAGTTTACCGACAGAAACTTTTCGCTCTAACCAAACCGGAAGTTTATAATCTTTTTCTTCCAGTTTCTTTTTTACTTCAGTTAAATTAAGAGCTTTCCCTCCCAGTGAAACCAACTGGTTTTCTTTGACCAGGAAAGAGGGAATATTCACTTTTTTCCCATCAACTAAAACATGGCCGTGATCAACCAGTTGGCGAGCCAGGCGCCTTGAAGAAGCAAAGCCCAAACGGTAAACCAAATTATCAAGCCTTGATTCCAATATTTGTAAAAGCGACTCTCCTGTTGCTTCTCTCACCTTTCTTGCCTGCCTGAAGCAATTGCGCAACTGGCGCTCATTAATCCCAAAAATCCGCTTAACTTTCATTGTTTCCGACAGGTGAATTCCATACTCGGAAGGCTTCCTTTTCCGTTTATTCCCGTGCTGACCCGGAGGAACTGCCCCCCGGCGGTCAATCGGACACTTGGAAAGACATCTTTCTCCTTTTAAGAAAAGTTTTTTCCCCGACTGCCGGCAAAGCCGGCACTTCCTTTCTCTTATGGCTGTCATCTTAAACCCTCCTCTTCTTTCTCGGCTTGACTCCATCGTGAGGAATCGGGGTTATATCCGCAATCAAGCGCAGTTTAAGATTTGCCGCCCTAACCGCGCGCAAGGCCGCATCCCGGCCGACACCAGGGCCCTTTATATAAACATCAACCTCTTTTAAACCGATTTGTTTTGCTTTAACTAAAGCTTTTTCCGTTGCCACTGTTGCCGCATAAGGGGTAGCTTTTCTCGCCCCTTTAAATCCGCTTGATCCAGCCGATTCCTGGAAAAAAACATTTCCCTCCGTGTCGGCAATTGAAATAATCGTATTGTTAAAAGTCGCCAAAACATTAATTTTTGCAACTGACAGCGTTTTTTGTTTTTCCGCCATGTTTTTTTAAATAATTTTGATATCTTAAGCTGATTTGGTTTTTATCGGTTCCGGTTGCTGTTTTTTTGCCAAATCATCTTTTTTAAGCGCCCCGATGGTCACCCTTTTGCCTCTTTTGGTCCGGGCATTGCTCCGGGTTCTTTGCCCGCGCACCGGCAAGTTAGCAATATGCCTTCTTCCGCGGTAAGAACCAATTTGTTTAAGTCTTTTAACATTTTCTTGAATTTCCCGCCGTAAATCTCCCTCAACTTTTGTGTTGCCTTCAATTGATTTTTGCAATCTGGTAGTTTCTTCATCCGACAAACTGCCGGCTTTTTTCGCTCCGTCAACCTTAGCTTCACTTAAAATCCGGACCACATTTTTTCGGCCAACCCCGAAAATATGGGTTAGGGCAATATCAATTCTTTTTGCTTCCGGTAAATTTATTCCAATAATTCTCGGCATATTTTTTAAGCTTCAAAGACACAAAGCTTCAAAGTTTCAGAGTTGTTTTTCTTTGCATCTTTGAAACTTTACTTCTGTGCTTCTTATTTTTTACCCCTGTCTCTGCTTATGTTTCGGATTTTTACAAACAATGTGAATTGCCCCCCGACGGCAGACTACTTTGCATGAACGGCACCTTTTTTTGACTGACGCTTGTACTTTCATCTTTTTATTACTAATTACTTAAGTTTATAAGTTATCCTCCCTTTTCCCTGATCGTAGGGAGTAATAACAACCCTCACCCGGTCACCCGGTAAAACCCGGATATGGTGCAGTCTCATCCTCCCGGACATGACGCACAATATTTGCCTGCCGTCGGCTGTTTCCACTCTGAAAGTAGTATTAGGCAGATTTTCGGTTATCGTTCCTTCTATTTCAATTTCGTCCTTTTTCAACATAAAAAATCCCCCACCCTTGTTAAAGTTAGGGGCCCGTTTTCGCCAACCGCGACCGTCTCTTCAAACAGCCCCGACATTTTACCATCTTTCGTAGAAATAGTCCAGCCATCATCTTCCATAACCACCTCCGGCTTTCCTTGATTATAAATGACCTCAATTGCCAGCAACATTCCTGGCCGTATTAGTTCTGTTTTCCCAATGTCACCCTTAAGAACTCCGGGAATAAACGGCTCCTCATGCAGTTTACGGCCGATCCCGTGTCCGGTCAGCACTTCCACCGGACTGTAGCCCGCTTTTTGTATCGTTTGCTGTATCGCCTGGCTGATATGACCAACACGATTCCCCGGCTTCGCCGCCTCAATCGCCTTTTTTAAAGCTTCTTTTCCCGCTTCCAAAAATTTTAGATTTCTAATATCTAATTTCTGATTTCCCACTATCGTTGTCCACGACGCATCGCTGTGAAACCCCCGCCAATAAACCCCGGCATCAATTTTTAATAAGTCTCCTTCTTTAATAATCTTGTCCTTACGAGGGATACTGTGAACCACTTCATTGTTCACCCCGACACAGGCCGCCCAGTGATAACCGGGGACAAGCTTAAAAGAAGGTTTGGCTTTGTTCCGAATAATCTTTTCTTCTATCCAATCATTAATTTCCAGAGTATTAAGTCTTGGCTTAATTTTTTTAAAAACCTCGCCCATTATCCTGCCCAATATTTCCCCGCTTTCGGCAGCGATGGCAATTTCCTGCGGAGTCTTCAAATTAATTTTAGCCATTTTAAAGCAGTCCCCGCTTTTTCATTCTTTCAACAACATCATCAAAAATAACTTCAATCGGCCGATTACCGTCAAGTTTTTCAACTATCCCTTTTTGCTTATAATATTCAATCATCGGTACGGTTTTGTTTTCAAATCCGTCAAGCCTTTTATTTATCTTTTCCGGAGTGTCATCTTCCCTGATAACCAGCGCTCCCCCGCAAAAATCACAAATCCCCTCGACCTTGGGCGGGTTAGTCAAAATATTAAAAACCTTTCCGCACTGACTGCAAATCCTTCGATTGATTAGTCTTTTAAAAACTTCCTCACGGGGGAGAGTCAAATAAACTACCAAGTCCAGCTTTTGCCCTTTTTGGCTTAAAAAATTATCGAAATACTCCGCCTGGGAAACAATCCGGGGAAATCCATCAAAAAGAATTCCGTCAAGCTTTCCAATATTAGCCAAATATTTATTAATAACCTCAATAATCATTTCGTCGGGTACCAATTGACCACTGTTTATCAACTCGGCTACCTGCTTCCCAAAAGAAGAATCTTCTTTGGCCATGTTTCTAAGCAAGCCTCCCATCTCAATATGGGCAAGATTAAACTTATCGACCAGCTTTTCCGCCTGTGTCCCTTTACCTGAAGCCTGGGGTCCGACTATTAAAAGATTCATATATTTATTAAAAAATTAAAAGATTAAAAGATTAACGAATTCGTTAATTCGTAATCCGTTAATCCGTTAATTATTAGTGTTTATCTAGGAATTTCTCGTATCCGTGCATTTGAATCATATTTTCAATCACCCGGAAGGTTTCTAAAATTACCGAAACCACAATTAATATTCCCGTTCCGCCAATCGCCAAGGTTGAAATTCCCGTCGCTTTTTGCATGATTGAGGGCAGTATTGCCACGGTTCCCAAAAAAAGCGCTCCCGCCAGGGTAATTTTAGTCAAAATCCCGCTTAAAAAATCAGCGGTCGGTTTACCCGGCCTGATTCCCGGAATAAAACCGCCGTGTTTTTTTATTTCATCGGCAATTTTAACCGGATTAAAAATAACCGCCGTATAAAAATAGGTAAAACCCACTACTAAGAAAAAATAAATCAAGTTGTAGGCAATACCGCCGGGATTCATAAAATTGGCCAAACCGGCGGCAAACGAAGCCAGTGTTTTTTGGGGGACTTGGGAAAGAAACCGACCCAACATTGAAGGGATAAGAACAAAAGAAACGGCAAAGATTATCGGAATTACCCCCGCCTGATTAATTTTTAAGGGTAAATAAGTTGATTGCCCTCCATACATTTTGCCGCCGGATATCCGGCGGGCATACTCGATTTTTACCTTACGGACCGCTTCTTCCATAAAAACCACCGAGGCGATCACCGCCACCGCCATGACCAAAAAAACCACCAGGTTAAAAATGTTGGTTGCTTCAAGCACTGAAGTTGTCTGCATAAAAGAAACCGGCAGTCGGCCGACAATACCGGCAAAAATAATCATGGAAATCCCATTGCCGATCCCTTTTTCGGTAACCAACTCTCCCAACCACATCAAAAAAACTGTTCCCGCCACCATCGTCGCAATCATGGCAACGAGAGACAAAGGGGAGAGATTGCCGATTATTTTTTGACCGTGAAGCAGGGCGTACATGCCAAAACCCTGCAAAGCCGCTAAGGGGACAGTTACCATCCGTGTATACTGATTAATTTTCTCCCGGCCGTATTCACCTTCTTTGGAAAGCGCTTCCAATTTAGGAAAAACCATTGTCAGCAACTGAAAAATAATTGAGGTGTTGATATAGGGATTCAAACCCAGAGCCATAACGGAAAAATTGGCCAATGTTCCTCCGGAAAAAACATCCAACAACCCTAAAAATTGGTTGTTTAAAAAAAGCTGTTTAAGAGAAACCAGATCAACCCCCGCCACCGGAATATGCGCCAATAAACGGAAGATAAACAAAATAAGGGCGGTAAAGAGAATCTTTTTTTTCAGTTCGGGAATCTTTACCGCTGTTTTTAGATCAGTAAAAATTCTTTCAATCACTTTATGTTCTCCTCTCCTATTGTTCCGCCGGCTTTTTTAATTTTTTCCGCCGCTGCCTTTGAACAGGGAAGTAAGACCGTTAAGCCGGCCTTTAATTCGCCCCGGCTTAAAATCTTTACCGGAATATTACTTTTGAGGCGTTTTGGCAAAATCGATTTTTGTTTTAAAGAAGCCAGTGTTATTTCATCTTTATCTTTAAAAACCGCCAACTGGTCCAAATTAACCAGATATGAACCCGAATTGTGAGATTTAAATTTGGCTTTTCCCCGAAGCAGAGGCAACCGTTTGACCCATGATTTTTTAAGTTTTGAACCTTCAAAAATCAAACTGATGCTTCGTCTGGCTTTCTGGCCCTTAGAACCGCGGGTTGAAGCGTGACCGCCGCGACCACTCCCATAACCGCGGCCAATCCGCTTTTTCGATTTAGTTGTTAATTTAGTTAATGTTGATAGGTTCATCTTAATTTCTTCAGCGCCTCTAGACAAGCATAAACGTTAGAGGCTTTATTATTGGTTCCCAATACTTTAGAAGAAATGTCTCTGACTCCTACCGCCTCCACCACCACCCGGACTGCACCTCCGGCAATAAGGCCCGATCCTGTCGGCGCCGGCTTCAGTAATACTTCAGCCGCCCCCAATTTAACCCGGACATCATGGGGAATAGTCGTGCCCTTAAGAGGAACGGTAATCAAGTGTTTTTTGGCGTATGAAACCGCTTTTGCCACTCCGCTGGCAACTTCTTTGGATTTTCCCAAGCCTACACCGACCCTGCCTTTTTTATCACCGACCACCACCAAAACAGAAAAAGAAATCCGGTTCCCGCCTTTGGTTTTCTTGGAAACCCGGTTAACCTGAACAACTTTTTCTTCAAATTCTTTTTCTACTCTTGGTTCTTCGTATCTTGCCATAATTTTGAAAAATTCTAAATACTAAGCACTAAATTCTAAATAAATCCAAATTTTATAAACACAAATTTTCAAAACATTTGTTTTTGATTTTGGTAATTTGTACATTTGATATTGTTTAGGATTTAGAGTTTTGAGTTTAGGATTTTAGAAAATCTCCATCATTAGAACTCTAATCCTCCTTCTCTCGCCCCTTCTGCAAAGGCTTTCACCCGGCCGTGGTAAAGATTACCGCCGCGGTCAAAAATAACCTCTTTAATTTTTAAGCCAATTGCTTCCTTGGCGAACTTCTCCCCAAAAACCTTTGCGTTTTCGGTTTTAGTCATTTTTTCTTTTTTTTCAGCCGTAAAAATTCTATCAGACAACCCAATAAGGGTTTTACCGGTCTTAATATCGATAACCTGGGCAAAAATATATTTACAAGAGCGGGTAACCAAAAGACGGTTGCCTGTTTGCGGTAAACGGCTTTTAGTTCTCGCCATCCTCCTTGATCGCTTTTTAAATTTATCTTCCATATTATTTTGCCGCCGGTCCGGCTTTGGCCGCTGCCTTACCCGGTTTAAGGCGCAGTTTTTCACCCAAGTAACGGATCCCTTTCCCTTTATAGGAGTCAGGTTTCCGCAGAATTTTAATATTGTGAGTTACCGTTCCTACCAAGTTCTTATCAATTCCAAAAATTTTTAGGCGGCTGTTTTCTTCAACCGAAAGCTTTATTCCTTCCGGGGCAGGAAATTTTATTTGGTGTGAATAGCCCAGCGAAAGAATTAAAGTATTGCCTTCCATTTGTCCCCGGTACCCGGTTCCCACAATTTCCAAAACCTTTTCAAACCCTTCTCTGACCCCGGTAATAGCATTCCGAACCAGCCGGGCGTATGTCCCGTGCAGGGCTTTAAAATTCTTACCGTCTGATTTCCTGGTCAAGCTGATCTCTTTCTCCCCCACCACCGCTTCAATTCCTTCCGGTAAAACTACTGTCCTTCCTCCCAGGGGTCCATTTACATTCAGTGTTTTACCCTCCAAACTAACCTTCACTCCTTCAGCAATTTTAATTGGTTTCTTACCGATTTTTGACATATTAAATTTTGGCAATTTTACAAATAATTTCTCCCCCTAAATTCTGGTTTAACGCTTCTTTGGCATTAAACAAACCCTCTGGGGTGGAAACAACGGTAATCCAAGATCCGCGCAGCCTTTTTAAATCACTTGCTTTCGCATAAACTCTTCTTCCGGGCTTCGAAATTCGCCTAACTTCTATCTTGGAAATTTTCTTGTCTTTCTTGGTCAAGGCAAGCACCAGTTTCTTTCTCCCTTTTTCTTCAACTAAAGAAGTCTTCTCCAGAAAACCCTCTTTTTCCAAGATTATGGCCATCTGGTGGTTAAATTTAGAAAAAGGAACAGCCAGGTTTTGTTTACCCGCTAAACTGCTATTTTTAATTCTGATCAAAAAATTGGCAACAGTATCCATATTTTTTACCAACTCGCTTTCCTGACGCCCGGTATTTCCCCTCTGTTGGCAAACTTGCGAAAACAGAGGCGGCACAAACCGAACATCCGCAGATAACCCCTGGGTCGCCCGCATAGTAAACACCGGTTGCGATGGCGGGTTTCATATTTTAACATTTTTTTGTTGCTTTCTCTAATTATTTTTGCTCTGCTGGCCATCCTTCAACTCCTTTACAAACGGCATTCCTAATTTTGTTAATAACAATTTTGCTTTTTGGTCATCTTTCGCGCTGCTGACAATCGTTACCTGCAACCCCCTGACTTTATCAATTTTTGAAAAATCAATTTCCGAAAAAACTGTTTGCTCGCTTATTCCCAAAGAATAATTTCCTTGACCGTCAAATCCGCTAAGGCTTAAACCGGAAAAATCTCTAACCCTCGGCAACACAATTGAAAAAAGTTTTTCCAAAAAGGCAAAGGCTCTTTTGCCTCTTAAAGTAACGGCCATACCAATCGGTTGGCCTTTCCCCAATTTGAATCCGGCAATCGACTTCTTGGCCCGACAGATTTTTGCTTTTTGTCCGCTAATCACGGCTAACCATGCTCCGACCGTTTCCAAAACTTTCTTGTCATCTTTCGCTTCTTTAAGACCGACATTAATGACTACCTTAACCACTCTCGGCACCGCCATAACAGAACTAACTCCCATTTCTTTCTGAAGTTGAGGAATAATCTCTTGATGGTATTTTTCTAATAAATTCATATTTTTTCTTTGCATTTTTTACAAATTCTAAATTTTTCTTTTCCGGATATCTGATAGCCGACTCTCGTTACTTTTCCGCACTTCGGGCAAAGAAGCGCAACCCGACAGACCAAGACCGGCCGAGCCAAGCTGACAATGCCCCCCGGTTTCCCTTCACCCCTGGGCTTTTGATGTTTTTTATAAAGATTGAGTCCGGCGACTAAAACTTTCCCTTTTTTGATAAAAACCCGCTCAACTGTACCTGTCTGGCCTTTATCTTTTCCGGATAACATTTTAACTTTATCGCCTTTTTTTATCTTCATTTTTAATACATTTCCTTTGCCAGTGAGGCTATTTTATTAAATCCCTTTTCTTTAACTTCGCGGGCAACCGGACCAAAAACCCGGGTTCCTATCGGATTGCCCTCTTTGTCAATAATCACTCCCGCATTGTCGTCAAACCGGATATGAGTTCCGTCGGTCCGGCGGATTCCTTTCTTAGCCCTCACAATTACCACTCTGACTTTCTCGCTGTCTTTAACCACTCCATTCGGATCGGCGCCGTCAACCACTGCCAAAACTGTTTCTCCCATCGTGGCCTTGGTTCTCTGAAAACCGGTGTAAATATGGATCACCCGCAGTCTGCGGGCGCCGCAATTATCGGCAGGTGTTAATATCGTTCTTAATTGAACCATTTATTTTTTCTCCTTAACCGCCGTTTTCTTGGCCGGCTTTGCCTTTTTTTCTGTTTTGGTTTCTTTGCCTAAAATTTCTTTAATGACAAAGTTAACTGTCTTCGCTACCGGTCTGATTTCGGTAATTATAACTTTGTCTCCCTTCTTCGCCCCGATTTTGTTAACCGCATGAATTTTATAATTTCTTTTTATGATTTTTCCATAGAGCGGGTGTTTACGGGACTGCTCAATCGAAACAGTCGCTACTTTTTGCATTTTGGTTGAAATAACCCGTCCGGTTAAATTTTTCATTTTTTTAAATATCTTTTAATTGTTTTTCTTTTAAAATTGTTTTGGCAACAGCTAAATAATCCGACATAAACCGAAAGGCGCTGGTATTTTTGACCTTGCCCACCCTCAAATCCATCTTTCCTCTGGCTAATTCCTCCTCCTTTCCCGAAATTTCTTTTTCCAGTTCGGGAACAGATTTGTTTCTTAATTCTTCTTTTATTTTCTTTTTCATTTTATTATTTCTTCATAAATTTTGTGGGAATGGGCAATTTTGAACTCGCTCTGGTAAAAGCTTCCCTGGCGACTTCTTCCGAAATACCGGAAAGCTCAAATAACATTTTTCCCGGAGGGACTACCGCAACATACCCGGTCACGTCTCCCTTACCGGCCCCCATGCCCACACCGGCTCCTTTGGCGGTAATTGGCCGGTGGGGAAAAATCCTAATCCAGACTTTTCCTTCTCTTTTGGTATAATGGCTAATTGCTTTTCGGGAAGCCTCTATCTGGTTGGCAGAAATGAGTGCTCTTCCAATAGCTTTCAGTCCAAACTCACCAAAGGCTAAACTTGAGCCCCGGGTTGAAAACCCTTTATTCTTTCCCCGAAACACTTTTCGAAATTTTTGTCTTTTAGGCGATAACATCTTTTTCTCCTTGGTTTATCCAAACTTTAACCCCGACATAACCGGACCGGGTAAGTGAGGGCACATCGGCAAAATCTATTTTTGCCCGCAGGGTTTGAAGGGGAATTGAACCATTTGTATATTTCTGCGTGCGGGCAATCTCCGCTCCGGCAATCCGGCCGGACAAGGCAATTTTAATCCCTTTTGCCCCGGCGGTCATCGTCCTTTCCCTTGCTCTTCTTACCGCTTGTCTATAGGGCATTCTCTTGGCAATCTGTTCCGAAATTTTCTGGGCCACAAAATAGGCCGAAATATCAGGATTCTTTATCTCTTGGGGTGAAATTTCTAAATTTTTCTCCGGATCGGGCAGAAAAACCATTTTGCAGAGCTGTTTTTTAAGCTCTTCCAATCCACTTCCTCCCCGGCCGATAACTACCCCAGGACGGGTAACTTGGGGGGTAATTTTTATTTTATTTATTGATCTTTCAATCTTTACCCCAATGATTCCGGCCAATTTAAGCCTATCCATCAAGAATTTCCTTAAAGCAATATCTTCAAGCAGGGTCTTTTTGAAAGCCTTATGATCGGCAAACCAAATAGAACTCCAAGAATATTTACTACCGATCCTAAAAATGATAGGGTTAATTTTTTGTCCCATGGATTTTTCCTTCTTTTTTCTTAATAACTTCTACTTTTTTTGCTTCTCTTTCGTCTAAAACCAAAAGCAGTTTTGAGCTTCTTTTCTTAATCATCCCTCGGTCAAACCTCGCTCCGTGAGATTTATCCATTCTTTTCAAGCCCGGACCATCGTTAACTTCAAGCCGTTTAATAAATAAATTTTCTTCAGACAATTTAAAATTATTGACGGCATTGGCAACTGCTTGTTTTATCAATTTCTCAAAAAAAATCTTTCCTTTTTGAGGATGAAACTGCAATTTTTGCATTGCCGCTTTGGGGCTTAAATTTCTTAAACCGTCAGTCAGCAGTCTCAATTTCTGAGCGCTCATTCTGATAAAACTAACATTCGCTTTTATTTCCATATTATTTGCAAGGGATTATTTACTATGTTTTGTCCATAGTTCTCTTTACCACTTGGCCATGGCCCCTAAAAGTCCTAGTGGGTGAAAATTCACCCAACCGGTGTCCAACCATGTCTTCGGTCACAAAAACACTAATAAAGGCACGCCCGTTATGGACCAAAAAAGTGTAGCCGACAAACTCGGGGGAAAGTTGTGACGATCTCGCCCAAGTTTTAATCGGCTCTTTTTTCCCAGCCGCTTTCTGGGCCGCGACTTTTTTAACCAAATTTTCATCCAAATACGGTCCTTTTTTGCTTGATCTTCCCATATTTTTTATTAATTTCTTCTTTTAATAATAAATTTGTCGCTGTATTTTACTCTTTTTCTGGTTTTTTTACCCCGGGCCGGTTTACCCCAAGGAGTTTTCGGTCCGGGCATTCCTATTCCACTGCGGCCTTCTCCTCCTCCGTGCGGATGGGAATGGGGATTTTTCGCGACACCCCTAACTGTTGGTCTGATCCCCCGATGCCGGCTATCTCCCGCTTTTCTTAATTTTTTAAGTTTTTGGTCAGTATTGGCCAGTTGACCGATAGTTGCTTTGCACAATAAAGAAAAAAACCTTGTTTCCCCCGAAGGAAGCTTAATTTGAGCCATCCCCGCTTCTTTGGATAAAATCAAGGCCATTGTCCCGGCACTTCTCAACATCTGGCCGCCCCTTCCCGGAGACAATTCCAAATTATGAAACGGTGTTCCAATGGGAATACCGGAAAGGGGCAGACAATTGCCCAGTTTTACTTCCACGTCACTTCCGGAAACAATCTGGTCACCGATATTTAACCCGAGCGGCAAAAGGATATATCTTTTTTCGCCGTCCGAATAGTAAATTAAGCCGATTTGAACATTGCGGTTAGGATCATACTCTATGGCCCGGACAGTCCCGACAATGTTTTCTTTTTCCCTTTTAAAATCAATTTTCCGCAAAAAATTCTTACTGCCTCCGCCTTGGTGCTGGACGGAAACACGCCCCGCATTATCCCGGCCGCCCTTCTTTTTTAATATTTTTTTCAGCTTGTTTGCCATTTATTTCACTTCCCCCCCAGTTCAAACAAATCAATTTTTTGGCCGTCTTTTAATCTGACCAGAACTTTTTTCCAGTCGCCCTGCTTGATGATTTTCCTGCTTTTCAGCGATCTTTTGTTTTTCCCTTTCATAACCATTGTTTTTACCGCCAAAACATCAACTTTAAACGTTTTTTCAATTTTTTCTTTTAGACTATTTTTGTTTTCCAAGGGTAAGGCCCGGAAGGTGAACCAATTTTTTTGAGCATTGGCAATGGTTGTTTCGGTGATAATGGGTTCAAATTTAATCATTTTCTTTAACAATCTCCGCCAGCCCACCCTGAGTAATTAAAAGCGACCCCGCCTTAAGAAGCCGATAAACATTAATATTCGCCGCGTTAAGCACTTCTGTTCGTACCAAATTACGAAAATATTTAACTATTTCTTCTTTTGGGCCATGCAATATCATCACTTTCCCTTCTAATTTCAGATTTTTTCTCGCCTTTTCCAAAAAAGAAGAGGCTTCTTTTGTTTTAGTAATCTTAAAATTTTCCAATAAATAGAGATTTTTCTCTTCAAGTTTTGAGCTTAAAACGGAATAGATCGCTTTTTGATTCATTTTTTGGTTAAGCCGCAGGCTGTATTTTTGCCTCCCGGTCGGTCCATGGGCCTTGCCTCCGCCGACAAAGATTGGCGCCTGTCTATCACCGTGCCTGGCTCGTCCCGTCCCCTTTTGATTCCAAATTTTCACTCCGCTGCCGTTAACTTGCCCACGGGTTTTGGCCTTCCCGTAACCCTTTCTTTGATTACTCAAAAATTTCCTTACCGACTGGGAAACTAAAACCGGATTGGACCGGATGCCAAAAAAATCCACCCCGACGGTTTTCTCGCCGGCTTTCTCCGCCTGCTGATTAATGGACACTAATTTAACGCTTTTCATCTAGATTTTACTAATAACCAAAAAGGCGCCCTTTCTCCCCGGAACAGCTCCTTTTACCCATATAAAATTAGCCTCCGAATCAACTTTCAAAATTTCAAGATTTTTAACGGTAACTTTTTCACTCCCCATTCTTCCCGGCCGGCGGCTTCCCTTATGAACCTTCCCCGGAGTCGTGGTTGGACCGCTGGAACCCGGGGCTCTTTCCCGATCCGACTGGCCATGAGTCCTCGGTCCGCCTTTAAAATGCCATCTTTTAACCACCCCGGCAAAGCCTTTTCCTTTGGAAATACCGGTTACGGAAACCATATCCCCAAGATTAAAATCCTCCACCCAAGGCCGGGCGATAAGACCGGTCGCGGCAAAAGCCTGCCCGTCTTTATCAAAGACGGTTTGCATTTCTGATTTGGCCACAATTACTGATTTCATTTTTTCCAAAAATAAAGAGCGTTGGAAACGCTCTTTTTACTAACCCTAAAAAAATAAAGTTAAAAGATTTTTTCCTCCAACATCATTAAGATTATATTACATTTTGATCTCGATATCAACCCCGGCAGGCAATTCCATGTGCTGAAGGCTTTCGATTGTTTTTTGCGTCGGAGAAGTAATATCAATAAGCCTTTTGTGGGTCAGCATTTCATACTGATCTCTGGCGTCCTTGTCGGTATGCGGACTGGTAAGGACAACTATCAGCTTTCTTCCGGTCGGCAAAGGAATAGGGCCGGTTACTTTAGCCCCACTAAGCATGGCAGTTTCAACAATTTTTGCTGCCGCTTCATCAACCACCCGATGATCATATGATTTTAGTCTTATCCTTATTCGACCTTTATCCATTTTTTAAAGTTCTTTTTATTTTCTTTAGGGAGTCTCCTTGAATACTTAAGGAGACTCCTTGTTTTTCTAAATTAATTATGCCAATATTTTCGAGATTGCGCCGGCTCCGACCGTATGACCGCCTTCCCTGATAGCAAATCGCAAGCCTTCTTCCATTGCCACCGGAACAATCAGTTCAATGGTCATCTTGGCATTGTCTCCGGGCATAACCATCTCAACTCCGGTGGGAAGAGCCACGGTTCCGGTCACATCGGTTGTCCGAACATAGAATTGAGGCCGGTATCCGGAAAAGAACGGCGTATGCCTTCCTCCTTCTTCCTTGGTTAAAATATAGACTTCCGCCTCAAATTTAGTATGAGGAGTAACCGAACCCGGTTTAGCCACAACTTGGCCTCTTTCAACATCCTCTTTTTCTATTCCCCTAAGAAGAAGTCCGACATTGTCGCCCGCCTGGCCCTGGTCTAAGGTTTTGCGGAACATTTCCACCCCTGTCACCACTGACTTTTTGGTCGGGCGGATGCCGACAATTTCAACTTCTTCATTGACTTTGACCACGCCGCGGCCAATTCTTCCGGTAACCACCGTACCCCGGCCCTTGATAGAAAAAACATCCTCCACCGGCATTAAGAAAGGCTTATCAAGTTCCCTTGCCGGCTCCGGAATAAATTCATCTACCTGTTTCATTAACTCTAAAATCCCTTTTTCTGCCTCGGCATCTCCCTCAAGCGCTTTCAGCGCCGATCCGCGGATAATCGGAGTCTTATCTCCGGGGAATTGATATTTGGTTAAAAGCTCCCTTATTTCCATTTCCACCAAATCCAGCAGTTCCGGATCGTCAACCATATCGCATTTATTCAAAAAAACAACCAAGGCCGGCACATTGACTTGTTTGGCCAGCAACAAATGCTCTTTGGTTTGCGGCATCGGGCCGTCAGGGGCGGAAACGACCAAAATCGCTCCATCCATTTGGGCTGCCCCGGTAATCATATTCTTAATATAGTCGGCATGGCCGGGACAGTCGATATGAGCGTAGTGTCTCTTTTCAGTTTCGTACTCAATGTGGGAAATATTGATGGTCACTCCTCTTTCTTTTTCTTCCGGAGCATTGTCAATATCGAAAAATCCGTAAGCTTTAGTCGTGCTACCCGGTTGTTTGGCTAAAACCGTGCTGATCGCGGCCGAAAGAGTGGTTTTTCCATGGTCAACGTGACCGATGGTACCGATATTTAAATGCGGTTTGTTCCGCACGAATGTTTTTGATGCTTCTGCCATTTGTTCCTCCTATAAATAATATAAATAATTTTTGACGATAGACTACAGAAACTTGAAGTTAGATCTTGAAGTTAGAAATCAGAAGGTAGACTTCCACCTTCTATCTTCCAGTTTCAAAAATCCAGCTTCTATTTTCTACTGTCCACCTTCAAAGTCAATATCTTTACCAATATACCAAATTCAGGCTCTTTTTGCAACAATCGTTTCAATAACGCTTTTGGGAACCTCCTGGTAATGCGAAGGTTCCATATAATAATTGGCCCTTCCCTGGCTCAAACTGCGCAGTGTAGTTGAGTATCCGGAAATCTCCGCCAACGGGACTAAAGCGATAACAATTCTGGCATTCCCCCGGATTTCCGTCCCCATTATTTGCGCTCTCCGGCTGGAAAGATCGCCGATTACCGGACCCATAAATTCTTCCGGGGTGGTCACTTCCACCTTCATGATCGGCTCAAGCAGGGTCAAACCGGCATTTCGCACCGCCGTCCGGAGCGCCTGCGACCCGGCAATTTTAAAAGCAATTTCCGAAGAATCGACCTCATGAAATGACCCGTCATAAACAACTACCTTCACATCAACTACGGGAAAACCGGCTAAAACTCCGTTTTCCATCGCTTCTTTGGCTCCTTTTTCAATCGGCGGAATAAAGTTGGCCGGGATCGCCCCGCCTTTAACTTCTGAAACAAATTCATAGCCTTCGCCCCTCGGTTTTGGTTCAACCCTCAGCCAACAATGACCATACTGGCCATGGCCTCCCGATTGATGAATATATTTACCCTCACCCTCGGCAATTTTGGTAATGGTTTCTTTGTAGGCAACTTGGGGGGCGCCGGTGGTGGCGTCAACGCCAAACTCACGCCTCATTCTTTCCGTCAAAATTTCCAAATGCAACTCACCCATTCCGGCAATAATCGTCTGGCCGGTTTCATGATTAATTTTTACTTTAAAAGTCGGGTCTTCTTCGGCAAGACGGTTGAGAGCAAGGCCTAATTTTTCCTGATCCGCCTTTGTTTTCGGCTCAATTGCCAGAGAAATCACCGGCTCGGGGAACTTAATTGACTCCAGTATTATTGGTTTGGTATGGTCGCAAAGCGTATCGCCGGTACCGGTTTTGGTCAACCCAATGGCCGCCACAATTTCACCGGCGTATCCTTCCATAATTTCTTCCTTTTTATCAGCATGCATTAAGAGCAAACGGCCGATTCTTTCCTCATCTTTTTTGATTGAATTGTAAACAGTGGAACCGGCTTTCAATACTCCGGAATAAATCCGCAAATAAGTTAATTTTCCTACGTGCGGGTCAACCTGGATTTTGAAAGCCAGGGCGGAAAGCGGTTCTTCTTTTGTTGGCCCTCTGGATTCCTGTTCTCCTGTTTTGGGATTAATGCCTAAAACCGGGGGGACATCTAAAGGAGAGGGAAGAAAATCGATTACTCCGTCAAGAAGCGGCTGGACTCCTTTATTACGCAGGGAAGAACCGCTGTAAACGGGGACCAATTTATAAGCAATGACGGACTGCCTTAAAGAAGCTTTTAATTCCGGCAGGGTTGGCTCTTCTCCTTTCAAATATTTTTCCAGTAAGGTTTCATCTTCGGCGCAAATCTGTTCAATCAGCTCATGCCGGGCTTGGGCAATCTCTGCCTGCATCTCGGCGGGGATTTCTTTTTCCTCGAAATTAATGCCGGTGGCATCCTGGTCCCAATAGAGAGCTTTTTTCTCCAAAAGTAAAATTAGCCCCTTAAAGTTTTGCTCCGCCCCGATCGGATAAGCCAAAACTGCCAATTTTACCCCCAACCGGTCTTTAATCATTTCCAAAGTTCCTTTGAAGTTGGCCCCAAGCTTATCCATTTTATTCAAAAAGATTAACCGGGGGACATGATACTTGTCCGCTTGGCGCCAAACTGTTTCTGATTGGGACTGGACGCCTTCTTCGGCGTCAAAAACGGTAATCCCGCCGTCTAAAACCCGCAGCGACCGCTCCACTTCGGCGGTAAAATCAACGTGGCCGGGGGTATCGATGATATTGATACGGCATTCTTTCCAAAAAGTGGTAATTGCCGCCGAAACAATGGTGATGCCTCTTTCCCTTTCCTGATCCATCCAGTCAGTCACCGTGGTTCCGTCATCAATATTACCCAACTTGTAAGTCTTGCCGGTATAAAACAAGATCCGCTCGGTAGTCGTAGTCTTACCGGCGTCAATATGGGCGATAATGCCGATATTCCGGACTTTATCCAGAGGGACGTCTCTTTGTGTTGTTTTGGTTATTTGCGCCATAATTTTGTCATTAAAGAAATCTCCGCCAATTTTCAAGCGGAGATCCCTATTTTAACAAAACCCATAGGTTAAATCAATCCACAAATTTATTGAGCCGGCGGCGTTTCTACCGGCTTCTGATATGACTCATAAGTCGCCGCGCATGTTGGATTCACTACTCTCATTACTTCCAGCCCTTTCGTCCGAAGGTCGGTTGATTGAACCACTCCGTCAACGGCAACCGTCGGCAACCAAACTTCAATTTCCGCGGCAACTCTTTCCGCCTCTTCCGGAGTACATCCGGCCTTAACCACACCATTGACAATTTTACTGCGGTCAAAATCTTCTATTGTTCCGTCTTTTTTCTGTACTTTAAACATTTACTTCACCTCCCTCCTTCCAACTACTTTCCAAATTTGTATCTTGCGAGATCTTCAAACATATCGCCTCGCAAGATAATTTACATTTTCTTCGAAATCATCACGTTTCTTGCCGGTCTGCTTTACGGTTTTACCTGCAAGCGATTTATTTTAAACGTATTCCCAGATTAACACAAACCAAAAATAAATCCAACCACCAATTGCCAAAAGTTATGTAGGCCGCCAAAAGTCCTCTATACTATTGGTACAAAAAAGGTGACAGATTTTAATTGTACGTACGATAAGAATTTGTCAAATTAAAACTACGACAAATTAATAGTGCATATGCACTGGGAATTTGTACCAATTTTTCAAAGCGGGTTACAACTTTAGGACAATCAGTGGTGATGGTTTAAAATCATCAAACCCTACCAGTTTTTCTGAACAAATTATTTTTTTGCCAAGGTGATCCAAAAGGTACAGCCGGTAATAATCCGGATATTGGGAATAATAATTTAAAAGATAAAGATTTTTTTTGTCACACAAACCGATATTAAGAGCCTGAAGATCAACCGCGCCTTCACGCAAAACATTTTTAACTTTTTTTAAAGCTTCTAACGGCGGTAATCTTTTCAACAGCTTTCTTAACAAAAACCAGATTTTTTGACTGCCGATTTCTCCGGGTATTCGCGAAGAAAGAGAAACTTTTTTCAACAAACCGTTAAAAACAAAAACGTAAGGTTCGTCCACGAAGGGTTGATTGTATTCAATGACACCTTTTTGATTCGGAAAAGAAGCGCTTCTGGCATGAGCCGCCAAAATTAATGTTTTAGGGAAACTCTCAAAAGTATTTCCCTCTTCCCAAACCGGGAGTAAAGATTTTCTTGTTTGCCAAAGACCTTTTTCGTCAACCCAGGAAATTCCCCAACCGTCTCCCTGCCAATCTCCATCATAAGCTTTAGACTTTTTTGCCATCGAAGAAAATTCTTTCAATAATTCTTCCGGTTTTGTTGGATTTTCAAATTTAGCGAGTAAAAATCTACACATTTAGTATTTCTTTTAACTTTTTTATCACCAGATCAATATTTTCTTTCTCTATAGTATAGGGAGGGAGAAAACGGACGACATTTTCCCCTGCCGGTATTGCTAAAATTTTATTAATTTGCAACTGTCTTAAAATTTCATTTCTTTTGTCGTCCAGCTCGACACCAATCATTAAACCCTTACCCCTGATTTCTTTGACCAATGGCAACTTAACTGTCTTTAATTGTTGAATAAAATAATCTCCTAACCGGCCAACTTTTTTTAACGTTTTTTCATCAAGCAATTCCAAAATCGCTAATATTCCCCCGCAGGCAAGGGGATTACCGCCAAGAGTCGAACTGTGTATCAGTTTGGGAATTTTTAAAGCAACTTTTTGAGAAACCAAGCTCGCCCCGATCGGAATCCCGCCTGCCAATCCTTTTCCCAGACAAACTATGTCGTAGCTAATTTTTTCTTTTTCGGAGGCAAGAAAATATCCTGTTCGACCAACCCCGGTTTGAATCTCATCCAGTATGAGTAATATTCTTGCTCGATCACAAATTTTCCTCACATTAGTCAAGTAGTTATCATCGGGTAAAATTATTCCCCCTTCACCTTGAACCGGTTCAACTATAAATGCCGCCGTTTGATCATCAATTGCCTTTTCTAATTCTAAAAGATTGTTGTAAGCAATGTGCTTAAAGTTCCAAAACAACGGCTCAAAAGGCGCCCGATATTTTTCTCCCGAGGTTGCGGACAAAGCTCCCAGTGTTTTACCATGATAAGCATTATTACAAGCAATAAACTTCTTTTTACCTGTTGCCAAAACCGCAAATTTCAAAGCTGCCTCAATCGCTTCCGTTCCTGAATTAGAAAAATACACCTGAGTTAAACCACCAGCGCATCTTTTTACCAAGGCTTCAGCTGACATGGCGCGGGTATCATTGTTAAAACTGCAATGAAGGGTGATAAGTTTTTTTAACTGATCTGATAGTTTTTCCAACAAATACGGATGATTATAACCAAAAATATTTACGCCGTAATTGCTCATCATATCTAAATATTTTTCTTCGTTTTGGTCATAAAGATAGACCCCTTTTCCTCTTGTCAAAACAAGCCCGCGGTTAGGATAAGTGTTGACTAAATATTTCTGTTGTAAATACTGATAGTCTTTCATTTTTATTCGATAACTGTCCCTTTTCCGGCAAGAGCATTAATGATCGGATTTTTAATCCGGCCGTCACCCCAATAAATTTTTTCCACCCCTAATTCAAAGGCTTTTTTCGCTCCTAATATCTTTTTCTTCATCCGGCCTTGCGCATAAACCAAAAAATCTGCCAGTTTTTCTTTTTCTATCCGGCTAATTTTGGTTTTTTCATCTTTCGGATCTCTTAACAAACCCGGCGCTTCAAAAAGAACGACAATCTCTTTTACCTCCAGCTGACCGGCCATCACCGCCGCCGCCCAATCATTGTCGGTATTGACAATTTCATTCTCAAAACTGATTGCCGGCGGGCAAATAACCGGTAAGTAACCACTTCCCAAAAGAAGATTTATTAATTTGGTATTAATTTCCTCCACCCTGCCAGTTAAGTTATTTTTTATCAGCTTGGTTTTATCCCCGTCTTTAACAAAAATTTCCTTTTTGGCCTTTGCCTTCCAAAGTCCTCCATCCACCCCGGATAAACCGACCGCATCAAGACCAAACGACCGCATTTTTGCCACGATCTGTTTATTAACCAGCCCGCTATAAACCATCAAAAAAATAGCCAGAGCTTCATTGTCCGTATAAACACTGCTGACGCCGGAAGGAGAAATAATTGTTTTTGTCGGGCAACTTAGTTTTTCGGCAATTTCATCTCGCCGCCGGCTAGCTCCATGGACAACCACGAATTTTCGTTTTTTTACCAGATTGGCTAAATCTTCGGCAATAAAATCCCAATTAATATTACTGCCGCCGCCGGCTTTGACAATAATCATATCCCTAAATTCTCCTTTCTTTTGTCAGCAAATTTTTTTGGAATGGAAGTTCTTGTTAAGGAATGAGATTTTGCCAACTGGTTTAAAATCTCTTCCGGTTTAATTTTCTTTCCTAATTTTTTGGTTTGTTTTTTAAAATCAGCCGTTATTATTTTCGCTTCCTCCGGAGTAATAATATAATTTTCCATTTCTTTCAAGAAATAATAGATAAAGTTCCAGCCGCTTAAAGGGCCTAAAAGCAGCTGCTGGCTAGTAATACCAAATTTTTCCAGCTGGTGAGCTTCATAACCTTTATGCCCCAAAACCGCTTTCTGGTGAACACCGGCAATGTGGGTCCGATTAGTTAAAGAAACCGGTTCGGTCCATGGCACCTGCCAGCCCAAAATTGAAGCCATTAAAACATTCAGGGGATAAGCAAATTGCAGATTAAAATTCTTCACCAAACTCTTATCTATCTCGTAAAAATTAAGCAAAGCACCAGTGACTGAAGTAATTCCAGACCGTTCTGCCATGCCCCAAATAGAACTGTCAATAAATTCTGCCCCATTTTTAACCGCGGCCATTGTATTTATTAAAGATAACCCTCGGTCATTATGAAAATGGCATTCCAGATTAACTTTTGGATACCGTTTTTTAAAAGCTCTTACTCTTTGCCCCACTTTTTCCGGCGTGGCTGTTCCGGTCGTATCGGGAAAACCAAAAGCATCAACATACTGCGCAATCCGATCATAGACTAAAAAGAGATTTTTTAAGGAGGTGCGGAAAGCGTCTTCCCCGCTATATCTTAACCAAAGCAAAGGATTTTTCTGTCTGGTCGATATGACGATTTCTCCAATTAAATCCGACAATTGCCGTAAACTTTTTCCATAGTTTTCCTGCGCTTCCTCGGAAAGTCCCATATATAAATTCAAACCGTCAAAGCCAAGTCCTAGGGCAGTCTGAATGTCCAGCGGATGACAACGGCAGTGAGCAAGGAGATAAGTTTTTTCCGGGGTTAAAGATTTAATGTATTTTTTCAGGATCAGAAAACTTTTCCTTTCTTCTTCGCTTACCACCGGCGAATAAAATTCAAAGAAACGCACGCCCAGCTTAAGCAGCGCATTAACAATCTGTTTCTTTTCTGCCAAAGAAAACCGGTATTTATAAGTATCATAAAGTAAGGGTGACGATTGACCGTCTCTTAAGGTCGTGTCAATAAAACCTTTAAAATTTATTCTCATTTTATATCGGGTGCAAGCCCGGAAACTCTAAGGCTAAACTTTCTTCAAAACCAAACATTAAATTCAGACATTGAACCGCATTACCGGCGGTGCCTTTAACTAAATTGTCAATCGCCCCTAAAACAACCAGGCGACTGCCTTTCGATTCTTTTTCAAAACCGATGTCGCAATAATTTGTGCCTTGTAAAATTTTTGGTTCGGGAAAACGGTAAAGCCCCTGTTTTTCTTTAACAATCCGCACAAAAGGTTTTTCACCATATTCGGTTCGTAAAATTTTCCAAATTTCTTTCTCCTCAACCTCTTTTTTTAAAAAAGTGTGAATGGTAACCAAAATCCCCCTGACCATTTCGATCGCTGTTGCCGAAATATTAACGGTCACCTTTTGGCCAAATTGATTAAGAACTTGTTCTATCTCGGCCGCATGCCGATGACCGACAGGTTGATATGATCTAACGGCACCGGCTCTTTCCGGATGATGAGAAGACGAGCTGGGTTTATTTCCCGACTGAGAACTCCCCATCTTGGCATCAACAATAATCGGCTCTTCTTTTATCAAATTGTTTTTAATAAGGGGGTAAAGACATAAAATTGAGACTATTGCTTCACAACCCGGTCCGGCCACATAATCAGCCTTTTTTATTTGCTCGGCATAAATTTCGGGAACACCGTAAACGAATTTTTTTAGCAACGCGGATTTTGTATGAGGGGTATGATAATAATTTTCCCAGATTTTTTCGTCCTGTAATCTAAAATCAGCGCCTAAATCAATAATTTTTGGCGATAATTTCATAAAATTCGCCATTAAATCCATTGATTCACCGTTGGGCAAAGCCACAAAAAGCAGATCACATGGCTTTAGCTCTTCCAACCCGCAAAAAACCAAATCACAAACGCCCCTTAAGTTGGGGTGAACAAGACTGACCGGTTGGCCGGCAAAGCGCATGCTGGTTGCCTGTTTAACCTTTACTTTCGGGTGAAAAGCAAGCAGTCTTAAAAGCTCTCCACCTGCATAACCTGAACCGCCGATAATAGAAACATTAATCATTGCTATTAATTTTTTGCAAACAGTAATCGACAATCGCTCCGGAAATACTAACGCCTGTCGGCTCCTCAGAATTTTTAAACTCCATGGTATGGTTTATTTCGTTCACTTTTAATCCTTCGGATGTCTCAATAATGTCTATCGCCAAAATTCCACCCCTAACTGCTTTGGCCGCCTGCAGGGAAAGTTGCGAAAGCTCTTTAGTTACCGGACAATTAGTCGCTTTTCCACCCAACGCGGTATTAGTTATCCAATGAGAAGAAGTACGATAAATAGCACAAATTGTTTCACCGCCGACCACAAACGACCTAATATCCCGGCCGGGTTTTTGAATATATTCCTGCAAATAATAAGCCTTTTGTTGAGGTGAGCCCAGTACGTCTTTGTGTTCGATGATGGCCTCAAGAGAATCTCTATCGTTAACTTTTGCCAGCATTCTGCCCCAAGAACCAAGAGGCGGTTTAACCACTACCGGAAATCCGCCTAAATCAGCAACCGCCGCCATTGCCTGCTCCAAGGAAAAAGCCATGGCAAATTTTAGAGTGGGAACACCGGTTTTTTGAAGAGCCAACGAAGTCAAAAATTTATCCTCGCATATTCTCGCCACCCCGGACGGATTAATCACCACCGCCCCAAGCGCTTCCAAAAATTCTGTTGCATACCCCCCTTTAACCGTAGAAACCGACCTTTCCAGGGCAATGTCAAAATCGGGGCGGTAATGCAGCGGATTAAAAACTTCATTTCTGATATCAATCAGTTTTATGCCCGCTTTTTTCTCCCGGGCGGCTCTGATAATCAGCTTTTCCTCGGCTCTAACCGTCGAATGAAATAGTCCGATTGTCGGCATAAGGTTTATTCCCCCCAATCCTCTTCAACTTCGGGCGCTTTAGTTAAAGCGGCCGTATTTTTTTCTATTTTTTCCACCACCAGCCGGCAGCGGCAATCGGAACAACTGATAATTTCCGATTCTTCCACTCCTTCGGCAAGAACAACCTGGGCATCACAGACCGGACAAATAGAGAATAGTTTTGACATAGATTTAAATAAATAAATAATAACTTTTTTAATAATAAGCATCTGTCAGGCTATGTCAAATTTTTAATAACAATTGACAAATTTAATAAAAAATGTTAATTTTTTAACAAATGATAACCGTATCTAATGCAGTAGACCAAATCATTAAAAAAAAATCTTTTTTAGAGGAGGCCATCAACAGCGGAATTATTAATCTTTCTGCTTTAGCTAGACAGATATTACCGGAGGTAAGAAAAGAAACCTTTAAAGAGGTTCGGGAGGGAGCAGTTCTTATGGCTCTAAAAAGACGGCCAAAGACATTAGCCTCCAAATTTCAAGTTGACAGTGTTTTGGAAAAAAACCATGATTTAATCTTAAGATCAAATCTGTTGGAATTTACGATTTTAAATTCAAGCTTTTCTCCGGAAAAACACAAAAAAATTATTGAGGCGGTCGAAAACCAAAATAGAAACTTTTTAACGATAACGCAGGGAATTTTCGAAACCACAATAATTGTCAGCCGTGAGTTAAAAGATAAAGTTAAAGCGATTTTAGAAAGAGAAAAAATTATTTACCAGCCTGACCACCTCTCTTCAATTACGATCCGTTTGCCGGAAAAAAATGTCTTGACCCCCGGAGTCTACTACACGATTCTAAAATTTCTGGCCTGGGAGGGAATCAATGTCGTTGAAGTGGTTTCAACTTTTTCGGAACTTACAATTATTTTAGAAAGCCAAGAAATTTCCCGCGCTTTTTCAATCTTAAAAAATGCCCTTTCTTAAGTAAAAAGCCAATTTACCAAAGGTCTTTTTTCCAAAAAAAATTAAACCAATTCCCACTCTTTCAGATATTTTCTGACAATCTCCATCGGCAAACCGAAAGGACCGGTATAAGAGCCGGACAGGGATTCCACTAAAGTAAAACCGGCGGTTTCTTCGGAAATCCCCAATGCCCCCGACCGCAGTAAAAATTTATCGTCAACCAATTTCTTCAATTCTTCCTCGAAAAACGACTGCATTTTAGTTTTTGTTTCTGAGACTTCAACCACTTCGCCGAATCTTGGGTGAATTAAGCAAACACCGGCATAACAGATACTGCCGGACCCGGAATACGCCATCGCCATCTTCAGTCCTTCCTCCAAATTTTTTGGCTTCCGGTTAACCGTTTGATTTTTGGTTAAAAAAGGTGTTAAACTTTCTTTGATGACCAAGGAAACACTGACGGTCTCCGGCCCTGAAGCTCCGATAACGGAAGAATTTAGCTACGCGAAGAGGCTCCAAGGACTGGTTGAGACAAAATTAAGACATAACCGGGAAAAACGGGAATTATCGGGTTTTTTGGATTCTGATGATCTCGCCATTATCCCTCCTCCGGAGGAAAGAAGAGAAGTAGTTAAGGCGGTAAGCGGTTCCGGAGTGGAAATTTCAGACATAAGAATAAAGAATGATGAACACTTGGGCATAGAAAGCAATCATTCCTCCGGCGGATTTTTCGGAGCGGAAATGGTCGGAAAAAATTTCCGCCGTTTACTGGAAAACCATCCTCCTTATGTTGATCCCCAAAGTTCACTTCTCGGCGGTTATATGGTCAATTTCAATTCTTACCGTGAACCGGGCTGGAATCCCGATATCAAAATTCCCCAAGACCTGCTTGATGTCAGAAGAAAATATGAGCTGGTCGGCGCCATCGGCGCCACCCAGCATTTTTGCCAAGACCTGGCCATCGGTCTTGATATCGGCTGGCAGGGAATTCTGCATAAAATCAGAATCTCAAAAGAAGCCAATCCCGACAAAATTGAATTTTTAACCGCCCTGGAAAACGTGGCGGTTGGCATCCAGGCCTGGATCACTCACAATGTGGCAGAGGCAAGAGCGATGGCGGAAAAAGAAACCGATCCGGCAATCAGAGAAAACTTACTTCAAATGGCAACGATGAATGAAAAACTTGTCAACCAACCGCCGGAAACTTTCCGCGAAGCCTGCCAATGGATGACCTGGTATCAAATGGCGGCCAGGATGTACAACGGCAGCGGTTCTCTGGGCAGACTGGACGCTCTACTGACGCCTTTTTATGAAAAGGATTTTATAGAAGGAAGAATTGATAAAGAAGAGGCCATTTTCCATATCACCTGTTTTTTGATAAAAGACACCGGTTATATCCAGCTTGGCGGACCAAACGAAAAAGGCGAAGACACGACCAATGAGGTTTCTTTTATGGTTTTGGAAGCGGCTCACCGGCTGAAAATTCCGGCCAATATCGGAGTTTGCGTCGGGGAAAGCGTTGATCCGAAACTGCTTCAAAGAGGACTTGAAATTATGGTTGAGGACAAAACCGCTATGCCTAAATTCTTGGCCATCGACAATACGATAAGGGAATTTGCCAGGAACGGTTATCCTTTGGAAGTCTGCCGGCAAAGAGTTTACTCCGGCTGTCATTGGTCCGCCATTCCGGGAAAAGAATATAGCCTAAACGACTGTATAAAAATAAATTTCGGCAAAGTTTTTGAGGTCGCCTTTAAAGACATGATGGAGAAAGAAGCTTCCCCGAGTACGGAAAGATTGTGGACTTATTTTCAAGACCATTTGCGGATTGCTGTTGACGCGACCGCCCAAAGCATTGATTTCCAGATTGAAAATATGCAAAAGGTCTTTCCGGAACTGGTTTTGGACCTGCTTTGCGACGGACCGATTGAAAAAGGAATCGATGCTTCCGGAGGCGGAGTTGAATTTATTAACCTAGGAGTTGACGGGGCGGCTCTGGCGACGGTCGCCGATTCCTTTGCCGCCTTAAGCCAAAGAGTAGAGAAAGAAAAAAAGCTTACCTGGGACCAAATTGCCGAGTACCTAAAAAATGATTGGGCAGGACCCGAAGGAGAAAGAATCAGACTGATGATGAATCGTATTCCCCGTTACGGCACCGGTGGAACGGATGCCGATAATTGGGCGGAAAAAGTAGCCAAAACATTCTCTGAACTGATAAGAGAAAAAAAGACCCCTCATGGTTACAATATGCTTCCGGGCGTTTTTAGTTGGGCCAATACGATTCCGATGGGGAAAGTCCTGGGGGCAACTCCCAATGGCCGCAAGGCAGGAGAGAAAATCTCACACGGATCCAATCCGGATCCGGGATTCAGGCGCGACGAAGCGTTAACGGCCTTAAGCAACGCCGTTGCCAATGTAAACAAGCAGCTTGGTTGGGGCAATACCGCTCCTTTACAATTGGAAGTTGATCCGGGGTTGATGCCCAGCGATGAATTAGTCATAATTCTTGAAAATTTAATTAGAACTCACTTTAAAGACGGCGGGACGCAAATCAATTTAAATGTCTTAAATAAAGAACAAATACTGGAAGCCAATAAGGACCCTTGGAAATACCCTGGCTTAATCGTAAGGGTAACCGGTTTCAGCGCCTATTTTGCCAGTCTTTCTCCGGAATTCAGGCAGTTGGTCGTTGACCGGATTACCGGATTGTCTTAAATTAAAACCCCAACCATATCAAACAAAATTACCTTAATTTGTTTTTTTGTCCATCCTTCCGACATATTCTCCTTCTTTGGGGAAACCGTTTTTAAAATCAGTCAGAAGTTTTTGTGAAAGCGCGTGAGGGTAAAGATTATCTGGCAGATTGTTCATATCCAACCAAGTACACCAAACGGAACCGTCGGGATGTTGGGGATCAAAAAGATGTTCCAGTTCTTCAAATTTTTCAATATCACCTAAAATAAATAGTTCCACACTATGTTCATTTTCTTCCGGAAGGATAAAATCCCGGATATAGAGAATTTTTTTAAATTCGAATTTGGCTCCACTGCACTCTTCGGCCACTTCCCGGATACAGCCTTCCATAATCGTTTCACCATATTCCAAATGGCCACCAATATAATGATAGTAATCTTGTTTTTGCCGATATTGAACCAAGACTTTACCGTTCTTAATAACAACTATTCTTAACCGAACATGAATCAAGTGATTTTCCATATGCTATGATCATATCATTTCACTTCTGAGGAGTGAAACGGCAATGACAATACGGGTAATCTTTAATACAATTATCCCCGTAACCGCAAATTGAAGAAGTAAATCTGCTTAAAGCTCGAACTACTTCAAGCCAATCAAGATAACGAAAGCTAATTATTTTTTGTTTCACTTCGTATCTTTTTTCCGCCCGTTATGATAACTTTCTTTTTAGGCAGATTCAGTTCTTTAATTTCAAGTTTACATATGACGAAAGAAAAAAAAATTAAACAGTTTCAGGCTAAGTTGGCCGAATACGAAAAAAGCTGGCTTTTAAGATGAAAACCTACCGCGGTGTTATCCACGAAAGCGCTCTTTCGGAACTGAAGCATTCTGGGGTGATGGTTCTGCGCGAAGAGAAATTACCTCATTACTAAACTGGAAGCACTATCCACTTTGATCTCTTTAGAACCATAAACAAAATTCCTTAAAATGATTAATTATACATTATCTCCGTCCTCACGAAATATCCCGGTGGATTGCCTTTTTCCCCGGGGGCCAAACTAACCATCGGTTTCTCTTGGGGGAGTTTTGGATGATTTTTCAGCCACCCGTCTCTCAACTCATAATATTTATCCACTGCTTCTTCCCGGGCCGGGACAATCAGCCCGCCAGCCCTCACCGCTTGAGGAAAGAACCATTCATTTATTACCTCAATTCTTGCCATGACCGCATTTTAAATCTATCACGGCCAAAAATCCAACTTTTTCGGGGGTAAAATATGGTTTCTTGACAAGACCGACTGTCTTATGTAAAACTTAAGTTGTGAAGAAAGTGTTGGTCTTGTTTGTTTTAGCTTTTGTTTTATCCGTTTCCCGGCTTCAACCGGTACTCGGCCTTGATTCTACCGATTCAGCCAATACAAACAGAAATTCCGAAATTCAAAAAAGAATTGAAGAAACAAAAGAAATAAGAGAACAAAGACAAGAAGAATTCCAGCTGAGATTGCAAGAAATTAAGGATACCCGCAAACAAAAAATTGTTGCCAATCTTGGTCTTTCTTATGTCAATATCAATAATCGCTGGACAACCCATTTCATAAATGTTTTGGAGAGATTGACAAAAATATTGGACAAAGTTGGAATAAAGGCAGAAGAGCAGCAAAATTCCGAAGCGTTAAATTCGATAAATAATATTTATAGCCAAATTGATGAAGTTAAAACTGTGGTTAAAGAACAGGCCCTTAAAACATATACAATTGAAATAACCGGTGAGGATAAACTTGGGGAGGCTGCCAAAGCCGTTCACTCCCAGCTTAGAAATGACCTGCAAGTCTTAAGGGAACAAATTAAGGAGATCCGGGAATCGATTAGAGCCGTTATTCAAACCTTATAATTTTATGCCTGAAACAACAAATCAGCCAACAGCCGATATTCCGGTACAAACAGCCGATGTTTCTCAAACCGGCGGACCATTGCCGCCAAAAAGAAAATTTTCACCAATCTGGATATTGTTGTTTGTCTTAATACTGGCCGCAGCCGGTGGAGTTTATTACTATTTTAACTATTTTAACCTCGGACAAACGGTTGCACCTTCCTTTTCCCCTTCTGAAAGTCCGGAACTTACTCTGCCTCCTTCGGAAGTATCAAGTTCAACAGACATCAACACTCTGGAAAAAGAACTCGACGATACAGATTTAGGATCGTTTGAAACAGATCTTAATCAACTCGATACCGAAGCCGGACAACTTTAATTTTCCGCCTTCTTCAGTCCGCCGGTCCGACGGACTTAGCAACCCTTTCCGCAATCCCGACATCCCACCCCTTTAGTCCTTCATCCAAAGAAAGCTTAACTAAAAAGATACAAACAAACTTTGATTATCATACCCGTGTGAACCCAAATTAAACATATCACAAGCTTGAGCAATACGCCTCGCTTCTTGCCAATAAGAACCAATCCCCGCTGAAATTGCTTGCTGTTGAGCCATTTCTGTTATCCTTTGTTTTATTTGTTCGAGCCGCAATTCTATGGGGACTTCCGGGGTGGAAATGGCAGTTGAATGGGCGTTGAAACACATTACTAACCCTTGCGGCCAAACTCCCGAAGAGAAAAAATATATGAAGAAAGTCCATATTGAAGCCGTCAATTATGCCTTGAAAGAAATCGGTGTTAAAGAAACTCTTTCTAAAACAGAAAAAGAAATGCTTAAAATTCTCGGGATTAGCACCGAACCCAAAATCACTCCCCCAAAAAATTAAGCATACTCATCGCCGATTGGAAAGAAGTTCCTTTTTAACGAAGCGGCAATTTTTTTCGGGTCATCCCAAGTAAAAACTCCTTCTTCCAAATCCAAGGCAAGGCTGTTTTTTGACACCTCCGCCGACCAATTTTTGGATTTCAGGGCAAACAATTTATCATCCATACCGATATTTTAATTGTATGGATATTATATTCCTAAATTTTTCCCCAACCTATTTAGGGCCTTGCGCCAGCCGGCTTCCTGGGCTTCCTTCTCAGAGCAAAACCAGTGTTCGCTCCTGCCTTCATCTATTTGGGTTT
>Ga0210015_1000257_pt1 | contig 56127 bp, 48 predicted proteins | sample CryGeymeta201522_FD_185471 | JGI IMG/M metagenome (GOLD analysis project Ga0210015, IMG submission 185471) | Groundwater microbial communities from Crystal Geyser aquifers in Utah, USA - Crystal Geyser metaG 2015-22 (SPAdes) (version 2) | ecosystem: Environmental > Aquatic > Deep subsurface >...
AATTGCGAATTGCTAATTGCCAATTCGCAATTGTCAATTGGCCTGCGGCGCCCGCACGGTCGGGTCTTCGCTGCCGCGCGCGGCGGCGGCGCCGGCCAGAACCGTTTCCTGGGCGCCGGCGCCGGCGCCGGCGAAAGTGAAACGAAGAACGGTCGGCTCCGCGCCCACGGTGATCAGAGCGTCGGACTCCAGCGGCACGCGCTGACTGGCTGCGACAGGTTGCTCATTCACAGACGACACGTTCTGCGCGCTGACATGCTCGTAGAACACGCCACCGTCGTCGCGCCAGATTTTGCCATGGTTCCGCGAGACTTTGGCGTCCATGGGCAGGAGCACGTCGACCAGGTCGTCGCCCTCTCGGCCGACCAGGATCTCATCGTAGCGCAACGACACCACCTTGCCGCGGTCGGGGCCTTGCTCCACCACGATCTGCCCCCAGGGCTCCGGCAACGCCGTTCCAACCGCCCGGCGGCGGACGATGAGCACCACGGTGGCAATGCCGAGGACCACCAGCGCCGCGACGGCGCCGAGCAACCAGACTGGCACCTTCGAGCGTTCCGTGACGACTTCCGTGACGACCTTCTGCGTGGGCGGATAGGCCCGCCGGCGCGACTTCTCCTCCAGGTACACGTTGCCGGTGGCCGCGTCCACGCGAGGGGTGCCGGTGAGGAAGAACGTGGCGCCCATGATGGGGTACTCCAGCGTCGATCGCACATCGAAGCCGGCGTCGTAGTCGTCGCGCGCGGTGAAGACCCGCGTTCCCGTCTGCTTCTCGTCGGCTTCCTTGATGTGGCCGGTGCGCGCTTTCACCGTGACTTCCCGGCCGACGAGGTTCCTCAGTTCAGTGGCCCGCACCGGTGCGGGCGCAGCCGCGATGCGGCCGCAGGCCATCAGTACAGCAGTCGCGCCTACCATGGTGTGCCAGAACATTGTAGTGCTCTCCTTCCGAAGGCCCCGTCAGACAAGCTGTGCCGCCGTCACTCGCGCCCCTCGTGCCCTCCCGGCTCGAGCGTGAGCGCAGAGCGCGGCAGCCGCACGTTTCGAAGGCCCAGGTCGGCCATGGGCTGCTCGATCCGCAGCACCCCTCCAGTAACCGTTCCAAACGCCAGCGGCAACGCCACCTCCTGTCGCCGCAAGCTCACCGTGACCGTGCCTTCGCCGGGGAGATCCTCCCACTGGATTCGCAGCGTCCCTGAGTCATCGAACTGGGCCGAGAAGCCGGGCTCCGGCGCTGCCGCCGGCGCGGCGGCCTCGCGCACCCAGGCCGCCAGCCGCGCCTGAAGCGCCGCCGTCCAAGAGGTCTCGGGGACGCTCCCCGGCTTCGCCACCGTGACCGGCTTGGTCTGCCGGAACAGGGCCACGCTCTGCCGACACCAATGGCAGGTGTCGGCATGGGCCCCTTGCGCGGTCGTCAGCGCCGCGGCTCCGTCGGCCAACGCCGCGAGCGCGCCAAAGGTCAGACAAGCGTCCGTGTGGCGGGGGTCGTCTGCCGGCGCCGCGTGCATTCGCGCCTCGAACCATGCCTTCAGCAGGCTTTGGAGAGTGTTCGTCGCCATGGTGGTGCTGCTCGTTTCTTCGGGGTGGGGAGTCCAAGCCTGCCGGGCAACGACAGGCAGCTTGAGCGCTTGTTGAACACGTATACGTCCGTAGGGGCCGGTTTCTGCGAGGTCAGGTGAGTTTTTTCATGCCGTGCTTCTCGAGGCACTCGCGCAGCTTGCTGCGGGCCCGCTCCGTTCGCGTCCGCACCTGGGAAACGGTCAGCTTTGATAACTCGGCCAGCTCCTCCCAGGTGCGTTCTTCAACCTCGCGCAGCAACAGGAGTTGGCGCTCAGTCGGTTCCAGTTGGGAGAGACACGCCTGGACCAGAGCGTGGGTCAGTGCTTCGTGCGGCGTTTCCCCGGCGCGTTCCTCCGGCAGGGAATCCGGGAGGCAGGAAACGAGGGCGGGCTGCGACTTGCGCCCACGGAGGCGGTCAATGAGGAGATGGTGGGTGTTGCTGCAAAGCCACGTCTTGAAGGTCGCCCGAGAAGCCTCGTAGGTGTCGCGCGCCCGCCACTTCCGCACGAAGACCTCCTGCGCCGCGTCCGCCGCGTCGTCTTCGTTGCCCAACACCTCGCGGCACAAGGTGAACACCAGGCGCCAGTACTGCTCGGACGACGCTTCGAACTGCTGGTCGGAAACCACCATGCTCTCCCTCGAAACCGATAGTGTTCCTGCAACACCTCTCAAGGGGTTCGCGCTTCGCCAGAGAATCCTTGCCCCCTCAAGCTGACCCGGCCGGCCACGCGACTGCCGTACGGTCTCGAGGCGTCTCCTTGACGCGGCCGGTTTTCCCTGGCACACTGCGCCTGGCTCAGCCTCGGCACGACACCCATGGGCGACAACTTCCTGAACCTCCACGACCGGCTCGAGCGCAGCCACGTCAACGGGCCGGGGGCGCGCGCCGTCCTCTGGCTTCAAGGCTGCCGCCGTGGTTGCCCCGGCTGCTACAACCTCGCAGCCCAGGAGGAAGGGCCGCGGCTCCTGGCTACGCCGAGAGCGCTGTGGCAGTGGGTCCAGGGACTTTCCGGCATCGAAGGCGTCACCCTTAGCGGGGGCGAGCCCCTCCTGCAGGCAGGTCCGCTCGCGGACTTCCTGGAACTGGTCCGCCAGGGGTCCAGCCTCTCCACCATGCTCTATTCAGGCTACCTGCTCGAAGACATCCCCTCACTCCCCGACGGCGAACGAGTGTTGGGGGCCGTCGACCTCCTCGTCGACGGCCCCTTCGAGGAGGCGCAACCAGCCGACGACGGTTGGCGCGGGTCCCTCAACCAACGCATTCACTGCCTTACCGCCCGCTACGGCCCGCAAGACCTGGTTCCCCGCCAGCGCCTGGAAGTGATACTGCGTCCTGACGGTACAGTGCTCCAGACCGGTGTCACGGCCAAACGGTTCAGCGCCCCATGAGTGCCTGCGCAGCCGCTCACCCGTTCCCGAACACCTTCGAGCCGACTACCAGGCGGAGGGCGTTGAGTTCGATGAAGCCGGTGGCGCGAGTCGGGTCGTAGGCGCCTTCGTCCGTGTCCATGGTGGCGATTTTCATGTCATACAGGGACTTGGGCGCCTTGCGGCCGGTTAGGCGGCAGTTGCCTTTGTAGAGCTTCACGCGGGCGGTGCCGGTGACGTTCTCCTGGGTGGCGTCGATGAAGGTGTTGAGGGCGCGCATCTCGGGGGAGAACCAGAAGCCGTTGTAGACCTTGGCAGCATACTGCGAGATGAGCGAGTCGCGCAGGTGCATGACTTCGCGGTCCATGGTGAGCGACTCGACGCCGCGGTGCGCAACGTGCAGGATCGTACCGCCGGGGGTCTCGTAGACGCCGCGAGACTTCATGCCGACGTACCGGTTCTCGACCATGTCCACCCGACCGACGCCGTTCTTGCCGCCGACTTCGTTGAGGTGCGCGAGCAGCTTGGCGGGCGACTGGGCGTCGCCGTTGACGGCGACCGGCACGCCCTTCTCGAAGTCGATCTCCAGCTCGGTGACTTTGTCGGGCGCTTCGTCCGGAGGAACGGTCATCACGTAGGTGCCGGCCGGCGGCTCCCTCCAGGGGTCCTCAAGGATGCCGCTCTCGAAGCTGATGTGGAGCAGGTTGCGGTCGGTGCTCCACGGTTCCTTGGCCGTCTGTTTCACCGGGATGCCGTGCCGGGCGGCGTACTCCATCGCCTTTTCGCGGCCGGTAAGCCCGTCTTCGTGGAACTTGGCTTCCCGCCAGGGGGCGATGATCTTGATGCTCGGGTCGATGGTGCGATAGGCGAGCTCGAAGCGGACCTGATCGTTCCCCTTCCCGGTAGCGCCGTGAGAGACGACCGTCGCGCCTTCTTCCTTGGCTACGTCCATCTGCGTCTTCGCCAGCAGCGGTCGGGCGATGGAGGTGCCCAGCAGGTAGCAGCCCTCGTACACGGCGTTCGCCTTGAGCATCTGGAAGACGTAGTCCCGGGCGAACTCCTCTTTCACGTCGCGGATGACCAGCTTGCACGCCCCGCTCCGTTCCGCCTTCTCCTTGACGCCCTCCAGCTCCTCGTCGCCCTGGCCGATGTCGCAGCACAGCGCAATGACTTCGAGTCCGTAGGTATCGACCAACCACTTCAAAATGACGGACGTGTCGAGTCCGCCGGAATACGCCAGAACAGCCTTCTCGGCCATGCAAGTCACTCCTTCGAGAATGCGGGTCGTCGTAGCCACGAGCGCCAAGCGAGTGGAGTCCTTCGGCTGCGCGCGCAAACGCCCAGCGTTTGATCAGGCTACATTCGCGCCCGCGATCCGGCGAGGCGGGCGTCGAGCGATGCCGCACCAACGCCAGTCTGCAGACCACGGCGCTTGCCCCCAACGACCGGTACGTGCTATGATACCAAGTCCCCATCCACATTTCGACGGGGAGTGCCAGGATGACCGAATCCCTTGAGTCACAAGCGGCGCTGCTCACCGGTCAGTTGGAGGCCGTTCGCCGGCTCTCCACGCTGGCTGTCGCGCCGTTGAGCCGAGACGAACTGCTCGAGAAGATCCTGGACACCGTCTTGGATGTGGCAGGCGCCGAGGCGGGGTCGTTGGCATTTGTGGACCCAGACACGGAGCAGTTGCAGTTCGCCGTGGTGCGCGGGCCGGCGGCTACGACATTGAAGGATGTCGTGCTGGAACCGGGGGAGGGCATCATCGGCTGGTCGGTTCAGCATCGCCAGCCGGCCATCGTGCCGGACACCTCCACGGACGAACGGTTTGCCCCTCGGGTTGACCAACTGGTCCAGTTCGTGACCCGCTCGGTCGTGGTGTGCCCGATGGTGCTCCCGGACCGGGTCATCGGCGCCATCGAGTTGGTGAACAAACGAGGACTACCGTCGTTCACGCAGCCCGACGCCGACCTGCTGCAGACGGCAGCCACCGCGGCGGCTCTGGTGGTGGACAATTGCCGCCTGAAAGCCTGGGCCACTCGCAAGGTGGATGAGCTCTCCACACTGGTCGAACTGGAGCGCCAACTCAACGCCACCTTCGACCCCAAGCGACTGCTGTGCTACGTGATCGAGTCCGCCGTGCGCGCGGCCGGGGGGGAGGCCGGCTCACTGCTGTTGGTGGACCGGGAAATCGGCGACCTATACTTCGAGGTGGCCACCGGCAAGAAGGCACACGAGGTCAAGGCATTCCGCGTTCCCGTGGGCAGTGGCGTTGCCGGCTGGGTCGCAGCGCACAAAGAGCCGCTGCTGGTGGTGGACGTCGATAGCGACCCGCGGTTCGACTCGACCATCGCCCAGTCACTCAGCTTCGATACACGTTCATTGGTCGCGGTGCCGATGCTCCTCCGCGACCAGGTTCTGGGCGTGATCGAGGTCATCAACATCCCCCCGCGGATCGCCAGTCGGCAGGAATACCTGAACGTGATGATGGGGTTTGCGGGTCAGGCAGCTTCGGCGTTGGAGCGCGCTCATCTGTACGAGCAACTCGAGAACCGCGTGGCCAGCACCGAAGACGAGCTGCGGGAAGCCTACGCCGAACTGCATCACGAAAAGAAGCGAATGGAGGCCATGATCGAGAGCCTGGCCGACGGCATCGTCGTCGTCGATCCGGCCCGCACGGTCATTCTGGTGAACCGAGCAGCCCTCGGCTTTCTCGGCATGGCTGCGGAGACTGCCCCGGAGGGGAGGAAGCTGAGCGACCTGCCAAGCAGCGGCTTCCTCGAGCCGCTGTTCGACGAAGCCGCTCGACAGCCGTGGGAGGTCGCTTCCGGAGAGACGCGACTCGGCGACCTCGAGCTAAGCGTCAACGCCACCCAGGTGCTCGATGATGGTGGCCGGCCGGTGGGGACCGTCGGCGTGCTCACAGACATCACCCACTTCAAGGAACTGAACCGCCTCAAGACGGAACTCCTCGGCATCGTGTCTCACGAGCTACGGTCGCCGTTGACCTCACTGAAAGCAGTCGCCGCGACGATGCTGCATGATCGCGAACTGGACGAGTCTACTGAGACCGAATTCCTCGAGATCATGGACGATCAATGCGACCGGATGAACCGGATGATTGGCGACCTTCTCAATGCCTCTCGCATAGACAGCGGCCGGGATCTCGAGATGACCTGGGAAGACGTGGACGTGGTGGGGCTGGTGAACCGCACCGTGAGCACCATGAGACTCGCCGCCGCTCGCCACGACCTGCGGGTAATGGTTCCGCCCAGTTGCCCGGCTGTTCGGGCTGACTCGGACAAGCTGCAGCAGGTGCTCACGAACCTCCTCGATAACGCCCTCAAGTACTCGAACCCCGGCAGCGCCGTCACAGTGACGCTGACCGATCACGAGGACCGCGTCGAACTGACGGTCGCGGACGAGGGCGTCGGCATTCCCGAGAGCGAGGTGCCAAAGCTGTTCCGGATGTTCGAGCGCACGCGCGGCAAACAGACGAAGACAGCCAAGGGCACGGGCGTCGGGCTGTACCTCTGCAAGCACCTGGTGGAGGCGCACGGCGGCTCCATCGCGGTCGACAGCATGGTCGGCCGGGGGACAACGTTCCTCGTTACGATCCCCCGTTCTCGGAGCACTGAGCCGGAGTGCACCCCGCAATGAGGCGGCGGCTCCGCGCGGCGGCTGCGCTGGGTGCAATGTTGCTGGGCTGGACGTGGCTCGTCTGCTTCCCTAACCCCCTTGTTCTACCGCGCAACCTCTACCGATACTTCCGCTTCCCGGTTGACCCAAGCGTGGTGCAGCTCCTGCCGACGGACTTGCCGGCAGACCCCGCCCGGTTGGAGGACTCCCTCAAAGCCTACGTGCCGTTCCAGTGGGACTGGCAGACCTACGGCGTTCCGTGGATGATGCCCGATCCGCGGGATGTCGCGCGACGACGGAAAGGCGATTGCGAGAGCATCGCCGTGCTTTTCGCCAGCGTACTCAGGGCCCGCGGGATTCCCTTCGACGTGCAGGCGTCGTTTAGTCACGTCTGGATCGACTACCCCGGCAAGCGGCAGACGAGTTGGGAACAGGACGGCACGTCCTACTTCGGCCGCCGGCGCGGCCGGCTGTTCCTGGAGTTCCCGGCTGCCCTGAAGCTCAGGCAGCACTGGCGCAACCAGAAGGAAGGGCTGTGGGACGCGATGCCGCAGAGCCGGAAGGCTTTGCTGCTGGGAGGGTGGGCGGTCCTCACCTGCCTGCGGGGGCAGCGGCGCCGCCGCACTACCACAGGACTGGACGCGGTCTCTCCGCCGGCAGCGCCCGCCGAGGCCGCAGCAAGTGGTGGTTGAGCGAGGTCGCCCCGGCCGCGACGAGCCACGAAATAAATCCGCGCCTGGGGCTTTGCACTTCGAGAGGGCTTTGCTATACTATTGTCTGCGCGTGTGAGCGCCTGGTGTTAGCGCCCCGGCACCAGGATGCTCACACGCGCACTTTCTTTTTGTGGGGTGCGGCTGCGGCAACTGCCCACGCCATGCCGGGACGTGGTCAGCCCAGCCGGCGAGGCCTTGCCGGGGGCCGGGGAGCAAGTCGGCGAAGCCTCCAGGCCGAACGCCGCCCTCGCCAACCGGAGGTCACGCAATGCCCGACTCCATCGCCATCATCGGCGCCTCGACCGACCGCAGCAAGTATGGGAACAAGGCCGTCCGCGCGTGGCGGCAGCAGGGCTGGACGGTCTACCCGATCCACCCGACGGCGCAGGAGGTCGAAGGACTCCCGGCCTACGCCTCCGTCGGCGACGTGCCCTACCCCATCGACAAAGCCAGCTTCTACGTCCCCCCGCGGATCGGTCTGAAGGCCCTCGAGGGAGTGGCCGAGAAGGGCATCAAAGAGGTCTACCTCAATCCGGGCGCCGAGAGCGAGGACCTCATTGCCAGGTGCTACGAACTTGGCGTCACCCCGATCGTCGCGTGCAGCATCCTGGCGGTGGGTGCACACCCGGCCGAGTACTGAAACCGCCGGACCTGGGCCGAGGGGTGCCCGCACCAACGGCTTGTCGCGTGGGATAGAAGCCCTACGGGCCCGACGGATTGTCGGGCCGCTCGATCAGGTGACCCGGATCGTAGTCTCGCCGCCGCCACGCCCCCCTTGGCGGTTCGCGGATCCCCTCGTACGTCAGCGGTCCTCTTCCTGCCCACAGCATCAGGCACAGCAGGAACGCGCAGTACGCGACGCCCAACCCAAAGACAAGCCACCCAGGCACGGGGCCCAGTGCAGCGTGCCCGAGGAGTTCCGTCCACGACCTTGCAGGGCTGGGGTGGACGGCGAGCTTGATCACCCACGCCGCGTAGATCACGAGGAATACCCAGCAGTAGTTCCGTCGCAGCCGGCGAGCCACCGCAACCGTCGGACTCATTTTGTAGCGGGGGTGGGCCAAATCCTCCGCGAGGAGCGAGCGCCAGTCGGGGCGACCGGGGAACTCGGGGTCCCTCAGGTGTGCCAGCATGAAGTTCTCCTCCAGTAGCCGCACCCGCTGCCGCCACACGTCGGAGACGCGGTACCGGCGAGACTCAATAGCCAGAAGTATGGTCACCAGGAGCGACGTGAGGATGAAGATCACGTGGCTGTGCCGGGATTCGCCAAAGGCAAAACTGAGTGACGCGGCCGTCGCCACCACTGCCCAGTTGGTTGTTGCATCGAGCCGCTGCCGCCAGACAGTGCTGCGATATACCTCCCCCCGGTAGAAGTGGCACATCGCGGTGTTGAAGTCGGAGGCAGACGGCCTCGCTTGCTCTCGCTCGACGCTGTCCGTGTCGGTTTCTGGCAATTCAGGCGGCTCCGATAGCGTGGGTCTCCCCCCCCTACTGGGACTCAGGCGGCCCGCACGGGCACACCCAGGGCGGCGCGGCACGTGAGTCTGTCGATTGCGCACCTGGGGGAATGCGTTCAGGACGCCCCAACTTGTTGGGGGAGGGGACTCCAGAAGCAGGGGAGTCCCCCCTGTACGTTCCAGTATGACCCGGCAACCCAGCGATGACACAACCGCGCCGCGACGGGGCGGCATTCACTGCTCCAGCAGACCGCCGAGGATCTCGTTGAACAAGTCGGTCCAGCGGACCACCCCTAAGACCTGATCTCCGTCCATCACCGGAAGCATCGCCACGTCGACCCGGACCATGGTGTGAAACGCCTTGACGATGCAGTCCTCGGGGCCCGCCACTGCCCGGATGGGCGTCATGACCTCGCTCACTTGGAGGTTGTACCCGGCGCGGTACCCAGTGGCTTCGGCCAGACAGTGAGCGGTGGTCTCCCCGGAGCCGTGCAGGCAAGCTCTTTCGCCTGGCACACCCTTCACGTCGAACGCTGTCGGATCGGTCAGGCGCGGCTCGACTGCCGCCAGCAGGTGCCGCCGACGGACGACGCCGAGCAGGTTGTACTCCTGATCGAACACCAGCAAAGTCGGCTCGTAGTACCGCCCTCGTTCCTGCTCCAGGGCGATCTCCCGCAGCACGACCATGGCCTGCCGGATCGTCAGCCAGTACGGCACGTGCGGATGCTCAGAGAGGGGGATCATCACGTCACGCACGGTCGCCGGCCGGTGGTCTGCAACTGCCTCATTCATGATATCGGTTACCCTCCGAAGCCCGCGTTGGAGGTCAAGCAGGGCGGGCGTACTGCCCCTTCAGGAACTCCTCGGCGAAGACCTCCACGATGGAGTCATTGAACATCGCCATATCCAACTGCTTGGTGTAGACGGTCAGGCGGCCGAGCATCTCGGCCTTCTCTTCGAGCATTCCGCGGTCACAGTGTGTCAGAATTGCCTCGACCGTCTCGCCCTGACGCTGCACGAGGAAGCCGTTTTGCTCCACGATCTTCTCGACCAGCCGGGCCCGGCGCAGACGCCTCTCGGCCGAGGCCGCGCCCCCGTGGAAGTAGAAGCGCAGGTAGCTGTCCTCGACGGCAGCCGTACAGAGCCCCTCGACAGTGGAGATGTGGTAGCCCAGCCGGAGGCTGAAGTTCATGTACTCCCGGGAGAGAATCGCCAAGCTCTTCTCTTCCAGTCGTTGTTGGAGCTCCGGGTCGGCCACGGTGTGGGCGACGACGGACAGAAAGCCACCCGGAGTGGGGCGGGGCTTGGCCCAGGCGATGCTTGTCAGTCCCGTCCAGAACGCCCGCATCGGCAGCGAGGTGAGCGCCTCGGGATCGATCGTCCTGGCGGTCGGTTCAGCTTCGATGCCGCCGCCCAGATCGAGCACGTATACCTCCAACGGGATGCCGCCCGCCTTCACCCGACAAGCCTGATCCATGTGCCGGGCTGCCTCCTCAGCCAGCCGGTACATCTCCTGCATGGCCGTCTGGTGGCAGAATCGGGTCAGGTCGTGGAAGCTTCGACACGCGTCGGGCCGGAAGCTCGCGTCGTCTGGATCGATCAGCGCCAGGGGCACAATGGCCGGAAGGACCTTCTGCAGGATCGCGAACGCCGGCGTCTCCCGGAAGATGCCCGGTCGAGCCCGCGGCCGCCGGAGTAGCGGCTCGACGCGCCCCTCGTACACGCGTTGGTGCGTGGCGTCGACCGTAACCTCACTGCCGGCGGCAAGCACCTGCGTGGCATTCCCGGCATTGACGATGGCTGGGACGCGGAACTCGCGAGCCAGTGTCGCCATGTGCCCCGCGGCTCGTCCTTCGTCGGTCACGATGGCCCGCGCCTTGTTCATGACGGCAACGAACTTGGGGGACGTCCGCCGGGCCACCAAGACCGCCCCGTTGGGGAAGCGGCCCAGGTCTTCGTCTCGCTCCACGGGGAACACCCGCCCATGGCCGACGCCGGCTGCGGCGCGCTCCCCGCGCTCCAGCAGGAGCCGGTAGCCCGGCAACGGCGGCCGTGCGGCCAGGTCCTCTTGGTCGCGCGTCAGGGCCAGTGTCCGAGTCTGCATGAGGACAATCTGCCCCTCCTGATCGACCACCCACTCCACATCCTGGGGGGCGCCGTAGTGCTGCTCCAGGCGGAGCGCGTAGTCCACCAACGCCGCGATCTGGGCGGGAGCCAGCGAGGGCTCTTCGCGAAACGCCGCGGGCACGGGCGCGACACGCACACCCTCTTCACCCACAGGCATCGTCAGCATGGACTCCTGCGGAATGACTTTGGACTCGAGAATGCGCTTGTCGGCCTTCGCGACGCGGAAGAAGTCGGTGGGCAGGCTGCCCTCTGCCGTGCCTCGCCCCAATCCCCAGCGCGAGCTGATGATCAGGTTGCCGGAGTCCGGGTCGATGGGATCGACCGTGCAGAGCACGCCGCTGGCCTTGGAGGGAACCATCGCCACGCAGCAAACGCTCATGGCGACCTCCTCCTGGCGGAAGCCGCGATTGATGAAGTAGAACAAAGCCCGCGGAGCAAACTTGCTGGCAACGATCTCTCGATAGGTGTCGAGCACGCGGCTGCACGGCACATTCAGGACCGTCGCGTACTGCCCGGCGAAGCTGGATTCCGTGCCCTCCCCGACGGCGCTACTGCGCACTGCCAGGGAGACGCAGCCCGCGCGCCGTTGCAGCGTCTCACAGCTCTCTGCGACTTCCCGCTCCAGCCCTTCCGGCAACGGCTGCTCGCCGATCAGCCTCCGGATCTCGTTGCTGATCTCCGCGGTGGCCGCCAGGTCGTTGATGTCCAGCCCGGTCAGGTACTCGTCAATCTGACCGGCCAGCGGGGTGTCACCCACAAACCGCTGGTAAGCGCACGCGCTGATGGCGAAGCCGTCGGGCACCGGCAACCCGATTCGGTTCCTCATCTCCCCCAGGTGCGCGTTCTTGCCGCCGACGCTCTCGGTGCGTTCGGCACAGATCTCCGCCAGCGGAATGGTGAGGTCATCGGCCGGGATCTTCTTCCGCTGCGCCAACTCGCCCTGCACTTGCTGATCCAGTCGGCGATGGATGTCGGTAAGCTCGGGGTAGCGCGTCTCCGACAATTCCCCGAGCCGCTGAATCATGGTCCGGACCGACGCGGAAAGGGTGTCGACGTTGAGCCGCAGATACCCTTGCTCGAAGAGGTAGTCCCCGGTCGCCTTCTCCTGGAGTTCAGAGATGACCCGGAGCGCGAGATGATTCTCGGACAGGATGCGCATGAAGCACTCGAACTTGCGCTTCACCACGTCTCTCGTCGACGCAGGCTCCGTCTTCCGTCCGAGTCCCAGAATGCTCCTCATGATAGGCACTCAGCGCCCCGGCGGACGGGCTTCCACCAAACAGTCCTCTCCTGGCTCCCGAACATAGTGCGAACCTCCTCAGGGCGCCAGCACCGGCATGCCCATGGCGGGCCAGATGAGCCACACGAACAGCGCGAGGACAGCCATGAGCAGGAGACTGGCCGGGACGCCGGTCTTGAAGAAGTCGCCCGACGTGAACTGCTTGCTGCCATAGGCGATGGCGTTGGGGGCAGCCCCCCGAGAAGGAGGAACGGCATGCCGGCCGTCGCCAGACAGGCGCATAGAATCACCTCAGGCGCGATACCCAAGTACTTGGCAATCACGAGTGCTACCGGCAGGCAGATCGCGATGGCGGTCACGTTCATGATGACGTTCGTCATCATCAACACGAAGAACGCAACTCCCATGACGAAGACTAACCAGTGACCTCCTTTGAGCAAGCCGAGCCAGTGCACAGCCAGCCAACTGGCGGCGCCGGTTTGCCAGAGGCAGAAGCCGATGCTCATCGCGCCGCCGAAGAGGAGGAGGATGTTCCACGGGATTGCCTCCAAGTCGTCCAGAGTGAGGGTGTTCAGGAGGAAGAACAGCACAGTGGCGACGAGGATGAGGGCGCTCTTGTCAAGGGGCTTCAATGCCGGCACGAAGGACCGGAGGCTCAAGAGGACAACGACAGCAGTCACCACAATCAGGGCGACCCACTCCTTCTGCGTCATCTGCCCAAGGCCTGCGTGGAGTGCTCGGGCCCGCTCGCGCAAGCCGGGAATCGTGCGGTGTTCCGGCCGGAAGAGCACCGTGCAGTGCAGCCAGAGCAGGAGCACCATCGCCCAACCCAAGGGGAACATGTAGTACGACAGCTCGAAGAACGAGATCTCCCTGCCGACAATGTCCTTGAAGAAACCGATGGCAACCGCACCGCGGGCGGCGCCGAGCAGGGTGACGATGCTCCCCGCACCGGCGACGAACGCCATGCCGATGAACAGCCCCTTGCCAAAGCGGGTGGGGCGACCGTCCTCCTCATACAGGGCATAGATGGCCATCAGCAGCGGGAACACAGTGGCAGCCACGGCGGTATGCGCCATGATCAGCGTCAGCCCGGCGGTCATCACGAAGCACCCCAGGTAGATGGTGCTGGTGCGCTCACCGACCAGCATCAACATGCGGTACGCCATCCGCTGCGTCAGTCCGGTCCGAGTGAACACCATGCCGATCACCACGGAACCGAGGATGAACCAGACGGAAGGGTCCATGAAGTCGGTGAACGCTTCCTTCGCCGGCCGGATAAGGAACAACGCCTGGACCACGCCAATGGCGATGCCCGTAACGCCGATGGGGATCACCTCGAACACCCACCAAGTAGCCGCCAAGCAGAACAGCGCCAGCGCGGCTTTCCCCTCGCGCGTCAGTGCGAAATGCTTCCCACCAGGATCGATGGCGTCCTGGAAAGGGGGGGCGAAGTACACGGCGCAGAATAGGGAAATGCCCAGCAGGAGGAAGGCAAGTCGCCGCCAGTCGAGACGCCTAACCTTGCCCGCCAAATGGATTTCTTCCGACATGGGAGGCAGGCCGGCCTGCCTCGCGCGTTGGTTCTTTCCTGACACGGCCACCAGGTCCTTTCCGGCACAGCCTCACCGTGCCGCCGCTCAGAGCACGAGCTGCGCTACCTCGTGCAGGGCGTCAACCGACCGGACGACACCCGCCACTTTGCCCTCCTGCATTACGGGGATCAGGCAGAGGTCGTTCGCGACCATTTCGTAGATGACCTTCATCAGGTGGTCGTCGGAGCTCACGGTGGCTCCGATGGGGATCATCACATCGCTGATCGGCCGTTCCGCCTGCTCACGGAGGCCCTTGATCACCCTCTCGGCCGGCAGCTCTGAGAGGTTCGGGTCTACCTTCACGTCGAAGAGCTTCGCGCGGTAGTCCAGCGACTTGCTGACCAGGAACCGCGGCTCCAGGCCGCGGAGGATGTCGCGCCGGCGCGCCGCACCCAGCAGCTCGTACGCTTCGTTGAACACCAGGACTACGCGCGGCAGCGACTTCCGGCCGTCGACCTCGATCTGGGAGTTCTCCATCTCCGCAATTGCCTGACGCAAGGTGAACCAGTACGGAATGTGCGGGTAGTCACTGAGGGGAATCATGAACTCCTCTGCCCGCTTGGTCTCCATGGCTTGGCTCCTTTCTGCTCCCCGGGCCGTTCAGCGCGGCGGCGAGAGCTACCGGCGCAAGTCCCAAACGCTCGGACATGGCCTGCAGCTCGCCGCCGTGCCGCGCGCGCAGCCGGCGCACATACTCTCGGTCAAACTCGGTCCGAGCTTCGTCGTACGGCTCTCGCTCGAGGACGGCGCGCATCGCGGCGGCTTCGCGCTTGAGCGCTTGCCATCGCATCGCCCGGTCTACTGTGAAGAGGATCTGCTCCTTCTTGAAGGGCTTGGTGAGGTATACTCGCGAAGGTTAGGAATACACCGAAGCTATTGCACAAGTTCGACGCCTCTGCGTGCACAGCAGTGTGTTGGGTGCTCACCACACGCCCACGGGTGAAGTTCTGGGAACTTCCACTTCGGTGTATTCCTAACCTTCGCGAGTATAGTTGAAGACCCCCTGAGCAAGCGCCTCGACGGCGGTCTCCAGCGACCCAAAGGCGGTGATGATGATGACCTCCTCCGCCCGCTTCTGGTCTCTGACGAGGCGCAAGAGGTCCATCCCGTCCACGCTAGGCATCTTCAGATCGGTGATGAGGAGGTCAAACTCGGACTGTTCGAGCAGGCAGGGGACCTCCAGCGGGTTGTTCGTGGTGACGATCTCGGAGGGGGTCTTCTCCGAGATGATCCGCTGCAGAAGCGTCAGCATGTGGGCCTCGTCGTCCACGGCCAAAATGCGCCGTTTCATCTGTCAGTTTTCTCCGCTGCCTCTGCCTGTGTCAGGCGCGTGTTGCCGGATCGGGACGGGCACGAGCTGCACGGGACGTCGGTCACCGTGCCCTTCGGCTACGTGCCTTCCTGGTCCAATTCCTTCAACCGCCGCAGGATGTTCAACGGCGAGCTGGACTGAGCCAGCCTGAGAATGTCCTCCATCCGCTGCTCGCAGGGCTGCGCTGTACGCGAGCATGAGAATCGGCGCCAGGAAAGCCACCAGTGCATGCTCGGACAGAAAGGCGGCGGTCATCGCCAGCAGCGGGGCGAAAATGAACAGGAATCGTGGCAGGTTGGTGCTGGCGCCCAACAGTGCAATCCCGATGCGCCGGTAGAGACCCGTCTTGCAGATGGCAGCAGACATGGCCAGGACGCCGAAGACGAATACTACCGAGTCCTTGGCGAAGGAGGCAGCCACTTTGTCGGGCGGCATCACCGCGAAAAAGTACATGAGCACACCCACCAACACACCGACCATCACCCGCGCGCGCAAAGCCATCTGTGCCGGGCTCAACGCCACCTTCTTCTCGGTTCCGTCCGCTTGCTTGGCTTTCCGCTCAAGTCCCGCGTTTTTGCGGTAGCTTCCGACGATGGTTTGACCGGGCTCCATCTTGCGGTAATCTGCGTAGCCGACGATCAGATCGCCGGGGTTGTTGATTTCGTGGGCCACACCGGCTGCCAGCTCACCCACGGAGGCCAGCCGGGCTGTGAGACAGTCCTGCAGTCGCTTCAAGACGATCACTTCCGGGGCTTCCCTCCAAGTTCGTGGCTGTCCGCAACTTGCGCGTCGCGGGCCTCCCGGAGCACCCCCAGGAGCTTGCCGAAAGGACACGCCTTATCGAGATAGGCGTAGGCACCGGTCCGGGCGCACTCGACCGCCGAGGTGAGGGATCCGTCGCCAGTGAACACCACGACTCTGAGCGTCGGGTGCTCCTGCCGCAGCCTCCCGAGGAGTGCCTCGCCGTCCATTCCGGGCATGTGGAGGTCGAGCAGTGCCAAGTCGGGTGGGTCCTCGCGAGCGGCCGCCAAGGCCGTCTCGCCGCTCCCGACGGCAACCACGCGGAACCCGTTGGCGGCGAGCCGTGCCGCCATCGATTCCCGGAACTCGCGGTCATCGTCCACCAGCAACAGCCTCGCGCCGGCGGCCGCCACGCCTGCCTCAGTGCCTCCCGCGGAGGGCTCGCCCTCCACCGTCGGCGCACAGACGGGCATCGAGACGATGAACGTTGTGCCGCTGGGCCCCCCGGGGTTGTCTTCAGCGGCCGCGCTGGTGAAGTCGATCTTCCCGCCGGACTTGGTGACGATGCCGTAGCACAGGGACAGACCGAGCCCGGTGCCCTCCCCTACCTTCTTGGTGGTGAAGAAGGGATCAAAGATCCGGGGCTTGAGCTTGTTCGGAATGCCGGGCCCGGTGTCCGCGACGCGCACGTGCACCCAGTCCGCCTTCGCTTCGGCGACTTGGTCGCCGCTGACATTCAGAAATGTCGTGTACTGGCCGGCGAAGCTGTAGAACGTGTCCTCGCCCAGCGCGCTCGACCGCAGCGAGAAGCGGTGAGCGCCGGTGCGCTCTGTCAGTTGGCGAACGCTCGTCTGGAGCGCCTCAACAATGTCGGCGGGCACCGGACTGGCGGCCACCAGCGCCCGAACCTCTTCGCTCACCCGCAGCAGGTCTTCGTGGGACCGCAAGGCGCCGACGTTGAGCCGTTCGCCAATCCGCTCCTGCAGCCCGGCGCCCTCCATGAACCGCTTGTAGGCCCACGCGCTGACCGCGAACCCGTCGGGCACGGGCAGGCCCAGCGTGGACTTCATCTCCCCAAGCTGCGCGCTCTTGCTGCCCACGCTGCACGCCCGGTCTCGGTCCAACTCGTCGAAGGGCACCGTGTACCGGTCCGCTTCCACGGGCCGGTTCTCCGGCAACACCTCTTGGATCTCTCGGTCAAGAGTCGCCAACCGTCCTGTCAGCGACTCGTACCCCTCACCCCCCAGGGAAACCATCGCGGCAACGATATCACGCACACCAGCCCGAAGATCGCCCAGACTCGCGCGGACGTAGTTCAGGTCAAACAGGTACTCGCCCTGCGACTTCTTTTCCAGATCGGCGATGATCTTGAGGACGTGGTTGTTCCGGTCGAGGAGCGTGAGGAAGTGGGCGAACTTGGTGCGGATGTCGCCCAACCCTTCGTCCGGCTCGTCTCGTGGACCATGGAGGACCTCCCGTAGCCACTGCATACCGGGCTCCCCCTCAGAGACCGGCCGAGCGGGTGCAACGCGGCGAAATCGCCCCGTCGCCCGCCGAGGTGGGGAAAGCGCGCCCACGACAGCCGCCCTCGAGCAGCCTGCTCGGCTTCGCGGCGCGCGGCGGTCCGTCGGTGAGGGTAGCCACTGTCGCTCTCAATGGCCGCCGCCTTTCTTGAACAGCGCTCCGGCCAACAGCCCGGCTCCCAGCGCCACCACAACGGTCAGGATCCCGTACCACAGCGCGTGTCGCTGCGCCATTCTCGTCAACTGGGCCACAGCGCCCACTTTGCGGAAGGACGCGGAGTCCTCCTTCATGCCCAACAGCCCAGCGGCTCCCAGCACGTACGTCCGGACCGAGTACTGTCCCTCCTGAGCACCGTCGGGAATGGGGAATGAGTGGAAGAACATGTCACTTGCCTCGAGGTGGATGGCGTTGGTGCGAATGGCATACAGCCCGGACTTCTCCTTGAGCCGCCAGATTCCCTTGAAGAGCGTGTCCTCGTCGTCCTCGCTCGCCGCCCCCCGCAGTCGCTCCACCTTTGAGTGCCGCCGCAGACTGCCATAGCCGGCGCCGCCGTAGGGCGCCAAGCGGCGGAACAACTCTTCCGCCCGGCCGGCGTGTCTGCACGTCTCCATCCCGTTGCAGATGGGGCACGTCAGGTTCACCATGTACAGGTCGGGCAGCCCCTCGACCTCGAACTGCTTGACGCCGAACCAGAGCCCCATCACGCGCCCCTTGCGCAGGAGTTTGAGCGGCGGGTTGTGTCGGGACTGAAGCACGGCCACAAGGTCGGTCGTCTCCTGCGGCACGTGACCGAAGAGGAAGAGCTGATCGCCCTGGTAGCGCAGTCCCATCTCGATCCGGTCTCTGTCGAGACCCGTCTGGAGGGAGGCCGCGGCGGGTCCGCTCGCCGGAACGTTCGGCGCCCCTGCCAGCGAGTTGGAGACAGCGAAGACGGCCAACGCAAAACAGCGCGCAAACATCAGTGTCCTCCTCCCGCCTGCTTGGCCAGCGCAATCACGTTGTCGGGTGTGGCAACCAACCCGTGCAGCAGCATCACCATCACCGCGAGCACGATGACCGCCAGCAGCACCCGGATCTGCTCGCCGGGCAGGCGACGACCGATCCGCACGCCAACCTGCGCGCCCAACACAGAACCGGCAAACAACGTGATCGCCAGAAGCAGATCGACCGTGTGGTTGGCGACGCACTGCTGAACCGTCACATTCGCGCAGGTCAACGTGATCTGAAACAGGTCTGTGCCGATGGCTACGTGGGTCGGCATACCGATGAGGTAGATCATCGCCGGAATCATGATGAAGCCGCCGCCGACCCCTAGGAATGCCGCCAGCACGCCCACCGAGAAGCCGGCGCCGAACGGCAGGAGCGCCGAAGTCTTGATGCCCGAGCGCTCGAACCGCGACTGCAACGGCATGCGAGCGAAGAAATCGTGCACCCGGCTCCGCTTCTGCTCCACCTGCTCCCCCCGCAGTTCCGCCTGCCTCCGGCCGCGCAGCGCCGCGAGGCCCTCCACCAGCATCAGCAGGCCCAACCCACCCAAGATGACCACGTACACAACCTTGAGGACGAAGTCGAAGTTCCCCAGCTCGCGCAGGTGCTTGACGACCTGGACCCCGGCTGTGCCGCCAACGATGCCGCCGACAAGGATGAGCACCCCCATTTTGGCGTCCACGTTCCCATGTCGGTAGTGGCCCAAGGCGCCCGAGGAGGCGCCAGCGGTGATCTGCGCCGAATCCGTCGCGGCGGCAACAGCGCCCGGAATGCCGATCATGATCAGCAAGGGCGTCAGCAGGAACCCGCCGCCGACCCCAAAAATGCCAGACAGAATCCCGACGATCCCGCCGAGCCCGGCAATGGTCAGTGGATTGAGCGCCCGGTTCGCCACGGGGTAGAAAACACGCAGGCCGCTGAGCCAGCCGCGCACTCCGCCGAGGGCGCCGGCAGTGTGTACCTTGCGCTGCTTGAACCGGCTCGCGTCACCGTGGCATTTGCCGCACGTCTTCACCAAGTTGCTGCGGTGCACCGGCGACTTGGAGTCGCTGGCGGGGAGCACTCCATGGCTGCCATGACAACTGCTGCAGTTGGCCGCTTCGGTGCTTCCGTGCCGCTGCGCCAGCCCGTGGTAGCTCGGGAGGTAGGTCGCCACCACGTCCCCCGGGAGGTCCGCGCGCCCGCTGACGACCGGATCATCGTGGCAGTTGGCGCACGTGCGGACGACATTGCGCGGGGAGACAGAGGAGTCGCTGCTGTTCGGGGACCCAACCCCATGGCCGCCATGGCACGAACTGCACACCGGCGCCTCCTCGACGCCAGCCGCCACGGCCTTCGCGTGGATGCCAGAGGAGTAGTCCTTGAGCTCCTCCTCGTGGCAGCGACCGCACCGCTTCGCCTCTGTCGCCCGGCCGGGCGCAGCCGGGTGAGGGACCCGCTTCGCCTCCGGGTGACAGGCTTCGCACGAGCGAGTCCCATGAACACTGCGCGACAGGACCTCGAGGTCGATCTGCGGGGGGCTGTCCTTCGCCCTCGGGTCCCGGTGGCACTTGAGGCACTCTTCCGCGTGGACGGGAATCAGGGCCAGAACGCTCAAGAAAAGCGCACCGAACAACACCGCGGTTCCTCGGGGGAATCGTGTCTGATCCATCTGCAAACCCACCACCTCGCGGGGCGTTGGCGTTGGTTCTGCGGTCCGTGCAGTCGCCGGCCGGCGCCGGCGGCTGCACTGTGGCTACTGCGCGCCAGCGGTGGTCGCAGGGCTGGGTGCGCGCTCGTCGTACCGATCGTACACCTTCGAGTGCACCTTCGCGGCAATGTGATAGATCAGGTGCGCGAACTTTGAGTGCGGGAAGTACGCCAGCAGGAAGAACACCAGCGCGAGGTGGACGCCGTAAACTATGTAGGGCAGGGCGCCGTAGGTGACGATGCGGGTGAGCTGGACCAACAGGCCGGTCAAGCCGACACCGCCGAGGATGAGCAGGAAGACCCAGTCGAAGTACGTATTCTTGCCCACGTCGTCGCCGCCCCGAAGCCGCTGCAGGACCATTAGCACACAACCGGCAGTCAGCGCCAATCCGCTCACGTTGCCGAGGATTTTGAAGAACCCACGCACTGGGTGATCCAGGTTCCAGGGCAACTCCCAGCCGAAGGCATAGAGTCCGACAACGACCATCGCGGTGGTGATCAACAGCCCCACAAAGCCGTAGAAGATCAGCGCATGCGCCAGATAGCGTTGCTTGTTTGACTCACACTTGCGGAGTTGCTGGTGGGTCAGCACCTCCCAGAACGCCGCGAGCACGCTGGCACACAGCGGGTTGGCATTGCGCGCGCCGGTCTCGACACTCATGGCGCTCCAGTAGCGCTTCACGCCGGTGACCACTGCGGCAACGATGAACACTGAGAGCGGGATGAACACGCCGTAGAGGACGCCGTGCGACAGGAAGTCCTCGAACGGCGCGAAACGACCGCCAGTGTGTTTCAGGAAGAGCAGGTCGAAGTCGCCCTTCTCACCGGGAGGCATCGAGAAGAGGAGCCCGAGCAAGAGCGGGACCGCCGCCAGCACCGCGAAGTACTTGGGTTGCGCGACCAGCCGGCCCAACCACGTAGGCCACGCGTACCGCTGTACCGCCTGAGCACGCACCGCCGCCAGCACATCGCCGGGACGCGCCCCGCGCGGGCACTGGGTCGAGCAGTCGTTGCACTGCTCGCAGAGCCACACGTCCGGGTCGGTCAGCAGCCGGTCTTTCAGCCCCCACTGCGCCCAGATCATCTCCTTGCGGGGGAATGGCTGCCGGTCCGGCGACAGCTTGCACGTTACCGTGCAGGTCGCGCATTGGTAACACTTCTTGACGGTGTCAGCGCCGGACCGCTTCAGCGTTCGGACGAACTCCAGATCCGGCTGGATGAGGGTGGGGGATGGTGTCTCTGCCGCCACGAACTGACTCCTTTTGCGACTGCAGGCTGTTATCTACCACTTGCGCGCCCGGGTCGAGCCCGTCGGCCCGAGCAGACGGATCAGACGAATCGGGCCGACACAACATACAACATGGTTGACCGCGCCAACGCGGCACGGCGGGTGAGCAGCGTCGGTCAGAACCCCTTGTACGGGTTCGGCCCCACGCTGTCGATGGTCTCCATGAACTCGTCGATGATGGCCGGGATCCGCTCGTAGTCCGTGATCTCAACTTCCTCGAGGCGGACGCGATCGGATTCGAGGACGAGCCGGTCGAGCGCCTCTTGCACGTTCTTCGAGCGACGGGCGGCCAGCTCGCTCCCCTTGATGAAGTGGCACTGGTAGTCCTCGCCGGACTTGCAGCCGAAGAACAGAATGCCGTCGATCCCTGCAGCCAGCGCATCGGCAACCCACACCGTGTTCACCGAGCCCAGGCAGCGGACGGGGATCACCCGCACGTACGGGCTGAACTTGAGTCGCTTGAGCCCGGCCAGGTCCAGTGCCGGGTAGGCGTCATTCTCGCAGAAGAAGGCAATGACGCGGGGCTTCTCCTCGAACTCGTCAGGCACGTGGATCGCTTTGATCGCCGAAGCAACGATGTCGACCGAGAAGTCTTCGAAGGACACGATCCGCTCCGGGCACGCGCCCATGCAGACGCCGCAGCGCCGGCACCGCGTCGGGTTGGCCAGCGGGTTGAACTTGGCGTCCTCGTCCAGCGCGCCGAAGGGGCATTCCTCGGTGCAGCGCTTGCACTGCGTGCACCGCTGGAGGTGGAACTCGGGTTGGGTCCGGTCGCCGGCGCGCGGGTGGACGGCTTCCCCGCGGCTGATCATCTCGACGCACTGGATCGCCTTCATTGCGGCGCCTGTGGCGTCCTCGATGGTGTCGGCGATGTTCTGCGGACGGCGCACGCAACCGGCCGCGTAGATGCCGGTCCGCAGCGTCTCGTAGGGGAAGCAGATGAAGTGCGAGTCGGGGAAGTTGTACTTCAGCAGCGGCAGTTCCTCGCCCAGGCGGTACTGCAGGTTGAGCACGCGGGGCTCGTCGGGCGCCTTCTCGAAGGCGAGTACCTCGCCCACCTCGCCCTCGGCGGGTTCGCAGGCTGCCGTCGCGGCCGGCGCCGTTGCCGGCTTGTCCTCTTCGTCCGCCACTCCCGGCAGGCGCTTCGGCGCCACCGCATTGGGCACCATGCCCGTCGCCAGGACGACTAGGTCGGCCTCCAAGCGGATGCTCTCGCCCAGCAACGTGTCGCGGGCGTCCACCGCCACGCTCCCGTTGCCGTTGGCGTGCACGCCGGTCACCTCGCCCTTGGTGAAGAAGACGCCCTCCTCTTCCTGCACCCGCCGATAGAATTCCTCGGCCTGTCCGGGCGTCCGCATATCTTTGTAGACGATGTACACCTGCGCTTCGGGGTCGCGCTCGCGAATGCACAGGGCTTGCTTCAGCGTCGTCGCGCAGCACACGCCGGAGCAGTACTCCAAGTGGTCCGAGTCGCGAGACCCGGCGCATTGTACGAAGACAATGCGCCGGGCCGCGCTCCCGTCGGACGGACGGGTCAGTTGCCCTGGGCTTCCCGCGGCCAGCTCCTCAAACTGCACATTGGTGATGACGTCAGGCGACTGCCCAAACCCAAGAGCGGAGAGTTTCCCAGCGTCGTAGGGACTCCACCCGGTAGTCTGAATGATGGCACCGATGCGGAGGGTCTCCGTGGAGGCGTTGCGCAACGTGACGTCGAACATGCCCGGCGCGCCAGCGGTCTGCTCGATGCCGGTGCTCGTGAACACCCGGATCTTCTCGTGTCCCTGCACCTTGGCAATCAGACCGGGGAGGCCATTCGCCACCGGGGTGTCGTAGGGCGGCCGACGGGGGGTGTGCTTGGGGAACTTGGCCGCCCAGCCACCCAACTCGGCTTCCCTCTCCACCAACGCCACGTCGTAGCCGGCCCGCGCCGCTTCGTGCGCTGCGGTCAACCCCGCTACGCCGCCGCCAACGACGAGAATCGTCTTGTTGATCTCGGGGATCACCGGTTCCGGCAGCTTGGCCTTGGCCGCTCGGGCCAGCCCCATGCGGACATAGTCTTCCGCCAGTTCCTGCGTGTTCTCCTCGCCTGGCTCGTGGGACCAGGCGACCTGCTCGCGGAGGTTCACCCGCTCGACGTGCGTGGTCGTCCTGTCGAAGTTGAACTGCTCGGTCATCATCCGCGGTGAGCAGGCGCCGATCACCAGCGTGTTGACGCCTTCCTCGGCCATGTCCTTGCGGATGAGGTCCAAGCCCTCGTCGCTGCACAGCGCGGCATGCGTCCGGCACAGGGCTGGCTTGACGCCGTCCGCCCCCTCTTTGGCCGCCTGCTCAACATCAAGGCAGTCACCGATTCCACAGCCGCTGCAAATGTAGGCGCCGATCTTCTTGTCCACGATTCTCTCCTGTGTTCCATCCGCCCCTGTCCGGCTTGTCCGGCAGGAGTCCCGAGGCGCGAGCGGAGGGACTCCCTTGGCTTGGCGCCTCAGGCTACGTTAGGCCTGCATCGCCTTGAGTGCCACGCCCGTGGCGTCGCGCACGCAGGTGGCGACATCGACGGGTTTCTTCGCGCAGCCGACGGCGTAGATTCCGTTGCGCGAGTCGTCGTCCACGAAGAACCCGTAGTCATCGCGGGGCACGTTCAGGGGCAACTCGGGCAAGCCGTCGCACGGCGTCATTCCGGTTGCCAGGACGACCAAGTCGGCTTCTTCCCGGAGTTTGCGCCCGGACAGCGTGTCTTCGGCCTCGACGAACAGGTTGTGCGTGGTCGGGTCTTCCTCGATGTTGGCGACTTTCCCCTTGTTCAGCGAGACCTTTTCGTCACTGCTCACGCGAGTGAAGAAGTCCTCCAGCCGGCCCGTCGCCCGCACGTCGATGTAGAAGATCCGCGCTTCGGCATCAGCGCCGCTCTCGCGGACGTAAGTTGCCTGCTTGAGCGAAGCCAGGCAGCAGACGCCGGAACAGTAGGGGTAGTGGTTCTCGTCGCGCGAGCCGGCGCACTGCACGAACGCCACCTTCTTCGCCGGGTGACCGTCGGACGGCCGCAGGAGCTTGCCGCCGGTCGGACCGTCGGGCGCGGCGAGGCGCTCCATCATGACATTGGTGATGACGTTGGGGTACTGGCCAAAGCCGAGCTTCTCGAGCTTGGTTGCGTCCGGCGGCTGCCAACCGGTGGCGATCACAACCGACGCTGCCTGCACGGTGAACGTCCGGGGCTGCATGTCCAGCTCGATGGCGTCGTACTTGCATGCCGCGACGCACTTGTTGCAGTCCTTGCCCTGGCAGACGGTCATGTCGATTACGTGGCGCAGTGGGAAAGACCTCTGGTGCGGCTGGTAGATGGCTTTGGTCTTGTCCAGACCGTAGTTGAACGGGTTGTCCCGCTCGACCGGACAGACTGCCGTGCAGTCGTCGCACGCCGTGCACTTCTCGTTCACAAACCGGGGGTTCTGGCGGACGGTGATCTCGAAGTTGCCCTTCCCGCCTGCGACCTTCTCCACCTCGGCCAGCGTGTAGACCCGAATGCGTGGATTGGCGCGGAGCCGCTTGAGGTTGATCTCCAGACCGCACGACGGGGGGCACAGCTTCGGGAAGTACTGATTGGACTGAACCACCCGGCCCCCCAGGTAGGCGCTGCGTTCCACCAGCACGACCTCTCGGCCGGTCTCTGCCGCCTCCAGGGCCACGGTCATCCCGCTGATGCCGCCGCCGATGATGAGGAGGCGTCCGTTCGCGGAACCTTGTGCGTTGTCCTCGGTATCTGCCACGGTGAACCTCGCAATCCTCTGTAACCGCGCGCGCCAGCGCGTGGTCTGTGTCCGACACGGCAGCGGCGCCCCACTGGGCTCCACCGGCTCCGCGCCGGCAACTACGGACGTGACGTGCTCGGGGGGCTCTGCGCGTTCGCCGCCTCCGGCTTGAGCTTCATGGTCTTCTGTCCGAGCAGGCAGAACTTCAGCCAGTCGAACGCGAAGCGAAGCAGCTCCTCGTCGTCGCTTCGCATCGTCTCGGACTGCTTCTCCGCGACCTCGAAACGCTGAAGGAAACTGCTCTCGAACACGAACCGGCGGAACTTGTCCAAGTCGAAGACCGCCGTATGAAACATCTCCATCTGCTTTGGATCCAGAGGCTCGCCCTGAAGGAACCGGTCTTGGAGGGTCAGCTCTTTGAAGCGCTCCCCCATCTCGTTGTACGGGCCTACGTCCTGGTCTCGCAGCCACTGCCCGACCGTCCATTCCCGCTCTTCCTCGAACCCCCGACACACGTCTTCTTGGAGAACGAAGTAGAACTCTCTGTCGCCCTCGCCAGGGGCTTCTGAGGCCCAACCGCCGCCCGGGCGATCATCGCGCGGGGAGGCCAAGCCGAGCGGGTACATCCGGCAGGCCCAGGGGCGATCATTGTAGACGCCGCACCCCTCAGCAGTCACAAACGGACAGCTCTTCTGTTCGTTCTCCTCCATGCGGAGAACAGGCGTCGGCAGCGTCTGTTCTTTGCTGAAAGGGAGCAATGTGTGGCGCTCCAGGAACTCCTCCGAGGTCATCCCGAGGGCATTCTTCAACCGGAGCACGTCGTAGGGGGTCAGGAAAATGTTGACGTCCCGACAGCACTGGTTGAAGCAGGGCACGCCGGGGTGGCAGCGGAAGCGGAACTTGTCGTCGAGCGAAAAGCGCGGCGCGTCTCTCAGCACAGCTTCGGTGAAGCCGGACAGGTTCGTCATCTTGAAGTATCAGCTTTCGCGTCCGCGTTGCCACGCACGGCAGGTGCAGACTGGCTCGGGGCAGGTCTCCGACCGCCCCGGAACGCCCGACCGAAGGTCTCAAAGAGCGCGCGCCAGCCGGGCGCGAGGAGATCTCCGGTCAGCCGTGCGGCGGGGTCAGGAGACCCTCGCCGAGCGCTGTCTGCGTTGTCTCGTCGTCCGGCAGGACTCGGTTCTTCAACGCGTCAAAGGACCATACAGGCAGCGGTCCCGAGCCTCCGGTGGCGGGGTCGTGCCGGTGGCGGTAGGAGGCGTTGACGTTGTACTTCGCCCGCATCCGCCCCCAGCCGCGTACGAAGTAGGGGCAGTCGTCGTTGAAACAGACCAACTGCGGCTCCGGCCCCCACGAGGACTCCGCAGGCGGAGCCCAGCGAGCCAGCGGCTGGTTGCAGTGGGGGCAGAACGTGGCGGCTGACATGGAACTCCGTCTGGCTGGAAGTAAAGGAATGGAATGGGAGGTCGGGGACTTGCCCCGACCTCCCAGATTCACTGCCTCGTCTGAGGCGAGTCAGTTCGTGGGTCTACTCGACGAGCTGGTAGATGGGGCGAGTCTTCGTCTCCCACTCGCCGGTGGCGGGATCCCACCGGCAGTTGGCGAAGACTTTCCAGTTGTCGTTGTCCATCTTCGGCTTGTCCGCCCGGAAGTAGTAGCCGGGCCACCGGGTCTCTTCGCGGTACAGGACCGTGCGCACGTGCGCCTCTGCCTGCCACATGCGGTGGACGTTCTCCCAACAACGCATCAGCTCGTGCAGGTTCTCCGCCGCCAGGTTCCCGGCGTCTTCCTTGAGGAAGGTCAGGAGCTCGAGCCCCTTCTCCAGGAGGGTCTGGCTGGTGATGAACTGGCTGGACACGCCGCCCGCGTACTCGTCCATGATCTTCTGGAGCCGGAACATGAACATCTTGGGCTTGATGTAGTTGGGGTTGACATCGGGATCGCTGGTCTCGGCCTTGTGGGCCTCGAAGCGATCCAGCGGCGCCAGGATCTCGGCCTTGAGGGCGTCGACCTGAGCGGCGTCTACGTTCGGCTGGGCGGAGTTCTCGACGATGTACTTGATCGCCGACTTGGCCGCGATTCTGCCTTCGGTGTGCGAGCCGGAGGAGAACTTATGGCTGGAGGCTCCGGAGGCGTCGCCGGCGCAGAAGATGCCGGGAACGGTCGCCATGTTGCAGTACCCCCAGAAGTACTCGCCCTTGGTCTGGTCGTTCTGCAGATCCTCCGGGCCGCTCACCCACGCGCCGGAGGCGCCGGAGTGGGAGCCGATGAAGTACGGTTCCGAAGCGGCGATCTCGGAGGGCCGCTCCTCAGGCGCGGTATTGGTGGCTGCCCAGAGAATGGCCTGGGAGATGGTCATGTCGAGGAAGTCTTCCCACGCTTCGGCTTCCACCTCGCGCATCTTCTTCTTGATTTCCTTCTCGTCGCCAGCGGCCTGGATGATCTTACCGAGGGCTTGCTCGGTGCGCATTAAGATCGGGCCCTTGCCTTCCATGACGTCGAGCAACATGAGGTAGTTGCGCAGGTTGGCGGGAACCGGTTTCACGTGACCATAGGGCAGCCAGTTCTCCAGCTCGGGTCGGCGGGTCTCCATGTAGTTCTCGTCCAACGCGTTGGTTGCGACGGACTTGAACAACAGGAACCACGCGCCCACGGGGCCGTAGGCGTCCTTGAACCGCACCGGGATGAAGCGGACTTCCTGGCAGGTCATCTCCGCGCCGGCCTTCAGGGTGAAGTAGGCGCTGGAGCCGGAGTTCCACGGCGGATACCACGCACGGCCCAGACCTTCGCCGGAAGACCGGGGCTTGAACACGTGCACGGCGCCGCCCATTGCTACCAGCGTAGCTTTTGCCTTGAACACGTAGAACTTGTTCTCGCGAACGCTGAAGCCGATGGCGCCGGCGCACTTGTCGCCATCCATGAGCGGACCGACGATAAAGACGTGCTCGTAGATGTTCTCCATCCCGAGAGCGTTCTTGGCGGCTTCGGCCACGACGACCTTGTAGGACTCGCCGTTGATCATGAGCTGCCAACGGCCCTCATGAACGTACTTGCCTTGGTCGTCCGTCCAGATGGGGAGCCCCCATTTCTCGAACAGGTGAACGGTGGAGTCCACGTGCCGAGCGATGTTGGCCACCAAGTCCTCGCGGGTGACGCCCATGAGGTCGTTGCGGACGTATTGGACGTAGTCTTTTAGGGTGTTCTCGCCATCTTTGAGACCAACGTACTGGTTGATGGCGGAGAGCCCCATGGCGACGGCGCCGCTGCGCTCGACGGCGGCTTTATCCACGAGCGTGACCTTCAGACCGTGCTGCTTGGCCCAGTGGGCTGCTTCGACGGCTGCCCCGCAGGCTGCCATGCCGCCGCCGACGATCAACAGGTCGGTGGTTACTTCGACGGTTTCAAAATCGGCCATGTCGTCTCTTCCTCCTCCTTACAGGGTGGGAACCTCGGCGAGACCGGACGAGGCCGGTTCCGTGAACAGCGCAGGGCTGTTGAGGTCGGTCTGATCGTCAGGGAAGCCGCCAGCGGGCTGCGCCTCTCCCTCGGGGGTCGTCCGGATGGGGAACTTGAACCGCTTCAAGGTTCCGTTTCTGAACTTCACAGTCCACATGATCGAATCCGTGCTGCGCAGGGGCGTAACGGACGCACCCAGGGGCACGAAGTCGGCATACCCCCGGACTTCGACGGCCTGGACCGGGCACATCTTGACGCAGTTGTAGCACTCCCAGCACATGGCCGGATCGCGGTTGTACGCCTTGCTGATCTCCTGGTTCAGCACCATCAGATCGTTCGGGCAGATGTGCTGGCAGGCCGTGCGATCCAACGCCTTGCAGCCGTCGCATTTCTCTGGGATCACGTAACTTGGCATTCGCCTACCTCCTTCTTCGTAACTGCTGCGGCTCGATGGCCGCACACAACCTGAGTCCATTCGGGCGGTCGGGTCGCCCGCGCCTCAGCTATTGAGCGACCGGTAGTACTCGACCAGGATTTCCACGACCTCCTTCCGACTGAATTCGACCGGCGGGATCTCTCCCTTGCCGAGCATCTCGCGAAGCTTGGTGCCGCTGATGAACACCTGCTCCTCTTTGCCGTGCGGGCAGGTCTTGATCGAGGCCATGCCGAGACACTTCTTGCAGTAGAACGTGTTCTCGAACTTCAGCGGCTGCAGGGCAAGCTCGCCGGGCTTGAGCGAATCGAAGATCTCCTGCGCCTCGAAGGGGCCATAGTAACTGCCGACGCCCGCATGATCGCGGCCCACGCACAAGTGGCTGCAGCCGAAGTTCTGCCGGATGATGGCGTGCAGGATCGCTTCCGTCGGGCCGGCGTAGCGCATCTCCATGGGGTAGACCTTCAGCACCACCCGGTCCGTGTTATAGAAGTTCTCGAGCAGGACGTTGTAGCACTTCATCCGGGTCTCTGCCGGAATGTCGCCCGGCTTCAGCTTCCCGACGATGGGATGGATGAAGAGCCCGTCGGTGATCTCCAGCGCGACCTTCGTGAGGTACTCGTGCGAGCGGTGGATCGGGTTGCGAGTCTGGAACGCCGTGATGGTGCTCCAACCCTTCGCCTCGAAGATCGCCCGGGTCTCGGCCGGGCGCGCGTACTCGGGGAACTGCTCCGGGTAGCCGGCCTCGTTGAGGACCTCGACCGGCCCGCCGAGGCAGACCTCACCCTGCGCCATGACTTTCTGGACGCCCGGGTGCTCGGGGTCCTCGGTGCGGAACGTTTGCAGGCATTCCGTCTGCTTGCAGTAGGTGTAGCGTTCTTCGACGACCATTGTCGCCAGAATGTCACCCGATTCCTCCTCGACGAGCGCAACCGTGTCCCCGTCCTTGATCCCGTCCGCCACCTCGGCGGCAACGGGAAGCGTGATTGGGATCGGCCAGAGCGTGCCGTTGGCGAGGTGCATGTCGGCCACTACGCCGTCATAGTCGGCCTTGCCCATGAACCCCGTGAGGGGGCTGAACGCACCCATGCCGATCATCAGGAGATCGGACACTTCGCGCGAGCCGATCTCGACCTGCGGCAGCTCTTTGGCCGCGGCCAGCCGGCCGGGGACCTCGCACGCCTCCACCAACCGCGGAGTCAACTCGCCGCCATGTGGCGGCACTAATTTGCCCATCTATTTCTCCTCCTTAGGGTCGTACAACGATGCCTAAGATGATTGCTATTGAGCAGTGCTGGAAGCGGCAACCTACCGACCTCCCTGCGCTCGGGCCAAACTGAGCCCGCCTGGGCTGCAGGGCAACGACTCCGGTCCCCTCGTTCAGGAGACGCCCTTTCGGGCGAGCGCACGGTCAGTTCCCGGTTGCCTACAGTGACCTGGTGAAACGGGAAAGCGCGCACTTGGCGGAGCATTTCACCTGGGTGCAGAAGCAGAGGCGTCGGCGAACTGCCGCTCCCTGCCTTTACGTGCAATTTACATTTGAGATTGGCGCCCATTGTACGCAATCTCACTGGGGGAGGTCAAGGTCGTCAGGATGGTTTTCTGCCCAGGGAAGACCTCACTTCCCGCCACAACGCTGCTACTGCAACGAAATGCCCGGATTTCCAGTGCCGGTCAGAGGAGAAAGGCACTTGCCCCCCGCCGGTGCGTCGCTGGCGGCTTTCTTGCGGTTGAGCCAAGGAAGACGACCGCACGTGAAGAATACGTAAACTCTCCGGGAGGCGGCGAGCGAGGTCGCAAGCGGGCCCGCGTTCTGCCCGCTCCTGACCGTCAGCGCTCCTCTGCCAGGAACCGGGCAGGAGAAGAAGTGACAACCAAGCTGCTGATCGTAGACGACGACCGCGACTTTGCGTCTTCGCTGTCGCTTCTGCTTGACAGTGAGGGGTTTGCCACCAGGTGTGCCTCGTCGGGGGAACAGGCTCTGGACGCTGCTCGGGCGTGGCAGCCCGATGTGATTCTCCTCGACGTTGTCCTTCCCGGTCTCGACGGGCTCTCCGTGTGCCACGCGCTGCGCAGAGAGTCGTCAGCGGCGATCATCATGCTCACCGCGCTCGATGCGGAGGTCGACCGGGTGGTGGGTCTGGAAGTGGGCGCGGACGACTACGTCACAAAGCCCTTCAGCCACCGCGAGTTGAGCGCTCGGATCCGCGCTGTCCTCCGGCGAACCCAGGGGGGGCGGTCCACGGAGACGAACTTGGTGTCGGGCGACCTGGAGCTTCGCTTCGACTCCCGCAAGGTGTACCTGCGGGGGCAGCCAGTTGACCTGACACTCAAGGAGTTCGAGTTGCTGGCCACCTTTGTGCGTCAGACCGGCCGCGCGCTGTCGCGGGACGAGTTGTACGGGACGGTGTGGGCCGGCGCCCCGGCCGAAGGGTCTCGAACGCTGGACGCCCACATCCGGTCTCTCCGGGAGAAGATCGAGGCAGATCCGGCCAACCCCACGCGGATCGTCACCCTGCGCCGGGTCGGATACCGGTTCGAGGGATGACGGCAGCGGTTCGCGTGCTTCAGGTTGGCGCCTGCGTCCAACCCACCCCGCTCGCCGGAGGGTCGCGATCTGCGACCGCGTAGCCACCGGTATCGTTCTCACCCGGCAGCCGGAATGCGAACGGTGAACGTGGTACCCTTCTGCAACGTCGACCTGACCTGGATCGTCCCCCCGTGCTCCGTGGCGACCTTCTGGGCCACCATGAGTCCCAGCCCCGTACCCGCTGAGCCTTTGGTCGAGAACTGAGGATCGAAGACCCGTTCCCGCGTCGCCTTGTCCATGCCGACACCGTTGTCCGAGACTCGGAGAACGACATCCGGCCCTTTGCGGCACGCCGAAAGCTCGATGCGGTGCCTGCGGGTCGGCCGGTTGTCGAACAGGCAGGCGTCAAGGGCGTTTTCCAGGAGATTGACGAGCAGGGAGTGCAGCCCTTTGGGGTCGGCGACGACCTGGGTGCTCTCGTCAGGGCAGCGAACCTCCAGTGCAATGCCATGCGACTGGGCTTTCCCTGCGAACAGCTCACCGATCTCCGTCACCAGTTCGCGGCAACGGAGAGACTGCTTCTCGGGCTTTCGTTCCTTCGCGTAGAAGAGGATGTCCTGCACCAGCTTGGAGACGCGCTCGACGTTCCGCTCGACCATGGCCCAGCCTTCTTTCACCAACTCCCGGTCGTCGCGCTGGAAGCCGGAATTGACCACGTAGACGCCGCCGTCCAGCCCCATGAGAATGCCCTTCACGCTGTGGGATACGCCAGCGACCAACTGCCCCAGAGAAGCCAGTCGCGACTGCAGTTTGCGGACCTCGGAGATGTCCGTGGACATCTCCATCGCGTGGGTGACCTCGCCGGCCGCATTCCGAATGGGGGCGCTGTACACGATCACGTTGACGGTCCTGCCGTCTTCAGAGGTGACCAGTTCCTCGCTGCTGTGGACCTGCCCGTCCTCGAACGTCTGCGCCACGGGGCACACCGGGCAGCGGTCCGGCCGACGTTTGTAGACCTTGTAGCAGTGCCGACGCCGTGGCTCGCCGAATGCCTGTCTGAAGGCGTGGTTGGACTCGACGAGGCGGAACTCACGGTCCTGAACGGAGATGTAGCAGGGAACCTCGTTGAACAGGATCTCGTAGCGCTGACGGACATGAGACGGGTCCCAGTCGAAGCCCTCGGGAGGCGGCGGCTCGGCCGGTGTAAAGAGTTCGAGGACGGCCTCGATAGCTCCGTCGGTGCCCCGAACCGGGCTGGTTCGGCTGGCGAGACGTAGCTGTTCCTCGGCCGGGGTGGTCACAGTTGTGTCGAGAGCGTGGGCGTCGCCGTCGACGAACGTCAGCAGCGCGGGGCAGTCAACGCACGGCGCGTCCCGGCGACCGATTGCCCGGTAACAGACCTCGCCAACGACTTCGCCGAAGGTCTCGCGAAGCAAGCGGTTGGCGGCCAGGACTCGGAGCTCCCGGTCCACCACCGCGGCGAAGCCCGGAAGGTCTTCGAACACCTCCCGATACGCTATCTCGGCCAAGGTGGCACCTTCCCCCGGCCCCGCGCGTGATCAAGCGACTGGCTGAGTCTCCTGCGCCGACTCCAGCACTTTGCGGACGCTCAACAGGAACTGCTCCTTCTCCACCGGCTTCTCAACGAAACCGTCCGGCCGCGGCAGCGAGTGCTGGTAGATGAACTGGCGGAAGTCGAGGTCGGGATGGTCCTCGGGGCTGATCCCCGTCACGATGATAACCGGCAGGTTGCCGTATCCGTTGTTGCCCGCACGGATCTCTCGGTAGAGGTCGGTTCCGGCCATTCTGGGCATGAGCAAGTCAAGGGTGAGCAGATCGGGCTTCTCCTGACGGATCAGCTCCAATGCCTGCGTGGAGTCGGTTGTCGAGACGACTTGGTAGCCGTTGTCCTCGAGCAGCGTGGTGAGGAAGGTAACCGTGTCCAACTCGTCGTCTACGACGAGCACTTTCCTCCTGACTTCCCCGATCGCTTCGGTCGTGGCTCTGGCGGGCCGCTCAGGCAGCACGAGGGCTTCGGCAAATAGCTCGCCTACGGTCTTGACCCGCATGTCCAGCTTGTACCGCTTGATCAGGTCAGACAGAGCGTCGACGCAGTTGTGGCATGCAGTGGCGACCACCTTGGCGCCGGTCGCCGCCAGTTGGTCTGCCTTCGGCTTGGCGACCTGCAGGCGCCGCTCGGTGTACTCCGACATCGACATGGCGCCGCCGCCGCCGCTGCAGCAAAGGTTGTCGGCCCGGTTGGGGTGCATTTCCACGAACTCCGTGCAACAGTGCTGCAGCACGAAGCGCGGTTCCTCCGTCATGCCGCTGCTGCGCCCGAGGTTGCAGGGATCGTGATAGGTGACTGGCTCCGCGTTGACGGACGGGTCGAGCTTCAGGCGCCCGCTTTGAATGTACCCCTGCATGGTTTCCAGGTAGTTCTCGATGGGGAAGCTCAGCTTCCGGCCCGTCCAGTTCGGCGACTCCCACTTCGTCGCTCTGAAGCCATGACCGCATTCGGAGGTGACAAGCTTCTTGGCGCCGAGTCGCTCCACGGCATCGAAGACGAGGTTGCCCATGTGCGCGCCAAGCGCGTTGTCGCCGGAAAACAGCCCAAAGTTCGTATTGTCCCACCCTTCGGACGCCATCGTCCAGTTCTCGCCCACAGCGTAGAAGACCTTGGCCGACGCCAGCAAACTGAGCGGAGCATACTTGACCTCGCGCGGGTTGATCGCGTAGAGCAAGTCGGCGCCCTCCTTGTTGAGGGGAATGACTGCGTTCGCGTCGCCGACCTCTGCCTGAAGCTCCTCGCTGAGCCATTCGATGGTCTCGATGTAGTCCTGCTTGTCCACCGCCATCTGGTTGCCGTGCTCCCACTGGTCCTTGCTGACGTCCAGCACGCCCTGGGGAGCCACTCCGACCTCGGTGAGGAGGGAGCGGGCAGTCCGGATGAGCAGCGCCATGTCGACGCCCATCGGGCAATTGAGCGTGCAGCGCCGGCACATGGTGCAGTTGCCGAAGACGACCTCCTTGAGTGCCTCCAGGTCCTCGTCGGAGACCACGGTCTTCCCCCCGACCCACTTCGGTGCGACCTTCCCCATCCAGTCAGTGTGATACTTGTACAGCTTGCGCACCTGGTCCGCTTTGTAGGCGGGCGCCATCTTCGGGTCGCCGGTGGCGAGGTAGTAGTGGCAGGAGTCTGTGCACTGCCCGCAGTGAGCGCAGATGCCGAACGACAACGCTGCCTGGCGGTTCACTTTCTTCCGGAACGAGTCGACTACGGCTTGGGCTTTTTCGGATCTCTGCATGTTCGGGACTCCCTGCAAGGAATGCGCGTCGGCGGCTCCGGCGGCTCACTTGGCCACGGGCTGCAGATTGGTGGAACCGGTCTGCTTGGGATAGACGCCCCGGTGACCCAGGTGCTTGCCGAGATAGTACTTCTGGAACGGGTAGTACAGGTAGTGGGAGATCTTGCTGAACGGCACGTAGATCAGGAAGAAGGTCGTCATGCCGAAGAAGGCGATCAGCGCCCAGGCGCTCCTGTTCGGCGTCGCAAAGAAGGCAGAGAGCAGGTAGAGGTCGAGCAGAATGATCGAGAAGTAGTCGTCCGCGCTGCTGATGAGCCGGAGATCGGGCCGGACGCACCGCTTGACGAACCGGGAGACGCCGGCGAGGAAGGCGAGCGCCAGCACCGCTTGAATGGCGACAACCGCGCGAGGACCGGCGATCAGCCCGGGCCAGTACGGCAGGATGAACGTCACCGCGATGGCCACGGCCACCCCGAGGTGGAAGACCGCGAACTCGGCATACTTGGTCCAGTGCTTGCGGGCGCTCTCCATCGCCCACGGCATGGCGATGGCGACCATCGCGTAGGCAATCCCGGCGCGTTCATCTCCTCGCGAGGGAGTGTTCTCCCGGGAGGCTGGGAACTTGAGCAGCCACCGGATGCGGAGCATGTAGACGACGGCCATGAAGGCAAGGGCTATGAGCTGTACTTCATCCTCGAGTACCTTGAGGAACTGGTCCATGGAATGCGGTCCTCCCTGCAGGTCTGCTGAAGATGCCCCGTTCTGGTCGCTCCTCTATAGCGGAAGCAGCGCGCACTCGAGTCGGGGCCTCGCTGCCAGCGCACCGGAAAGACTGCGCTCGGTCGCTGCGCCGAGTTCCTCCAGACGTCGCCGAAGCGACTGCACGGACAGTGGCTCGCCCAACTCAGCAAACCCGAAACGTGGTCGTACTCCCTCCTGCTCTGGCGAGGTGGTAAGCAGGATCGTGGTGCCCGATACTCTTGGGTCTGCGGACAGGTGGCGGCAGAGTGCCTGGCACTGGTCAGGAGGAAGCGCGCAGTCCACCACGATGCATTCTGGCCGGAAGCTGCCGACAAGCGCCGAGCAGTCGTACTCGCAACCGGTGAACCGGAAATCAAACCAGCCGTCATCGCTCTGCCGCAGGCTCCGCTCGACGGTCTCGCTGTTGGTGACGACCAACACGCGGATCGGCGCCGGCCGGAAGCTCCGGAAGTAGCTGCACCTGTCGCAGGAGGTCTCGCAGAACGTGCCCTTGTACCCATCCGCCTCGCCCAGATGACTCATCTCGAAACATCGAAGCGCGCGAGACCGGTAGACCAGGCACTGCTGGCAGTCCGCTCGGAGGGCTCCATCTTGTGAGTAAAACTCCCAGCAGAACCGGGAGGGCGGCGAGGCAGCGCGCTCCGATGGGCGTTCAACACGCAGTTCCCCTTTGTCGCCCAACAGCGTTTCGAGGCTCTCTCGCTGGATGCGGTAGTGCCCGCCCGCCGTGCGCTGCGCCCGGACCTTCCCAGCCTTGATCCATTTCAGGACGGCATCGGGGGTCACCGAACAGAGCTTGGCTGCTTGACCTGTGGATAGGAGTTGCACGTTCGGACGCTCTGAGTATTCAGCGTTTTATTGGTTTTATTGACTCAGATTATGCCAGAGTAGGCGAGCGGTGTCAACCCAGGGAGCTATTTCCGAGCGAGATTCTGTTGGCGAGACGCGGGAGGATGGAGCATGATCTGCGGCTGGCGGGGCGGTCGTGGAGACCCGATCGGGGTCGAGTGAGGCGACGTGGAGGGGGCGCGTCTGGTCTGCCCGGAGACCGGCCGGTGACCGCGACCCAGCGAAGTGACCCTCCGCGTTCGTCCGTAGACCCACGGCAGTGCTTCCGCTCTGACCGACGCTCCTGACGCCGACGCGACTTCCGCCCTGCCACAAGGCGTCCTGCCCGCTGAGGCGGCGCCAAACGCCCGGCCGCCTCCCCGGACGTCAGGCGCCCTGGCCCAGCAGCTCCCGCACCTTGGCCAGCACCGCGTCGCGATCGACCGGCTTCTCGAAGTACGCCGCCGGCGGGGCGACCTGCTTGCGGCTCCGGATGAATTGCTCGAACTCGCTGCTGATCCCCGTGATGATGACCACCGGTATCTCGGCGGTGTTGGGGTCCGCCTGCAGATCGCGGAACATCCGGACGCCGGACTCGCTGGGCATGGTGATGTCCAGCGTGATGAGAGCCGGCTTGCTGGAACGCGCCAACTCCATGCCCTGTTTCCCGTCCATGGCAGTGAGCGTGTCGAAGCCGTTATCTTGGAAAAACGTGGTGAGGTAGCTCAGTACATCCTGCTCATCGTCGACGACCAGAATGGTCTTCTTCGTATCGGCCACGTGAGGGTTCCCCCATTTCGATAGAGGCGTCAGGGAGTGCCCGACTCGGCACCGCCTTCTACCACTCGTCCTCAAAGCTGATGAATGGCGCGCTGAGATCAGGCATGGCGTTGCAGATCAGTTCTACCAGACCGCCATAGTGCAAGTTCGACTTCTCGGTCGCGCCGTAATACCTGAAGAAGTCCCGAATCGCTCCCTTGCAGTTCGAGCACGGTGCGCAGACGTACTTGGGCACTTCCGGGCTCAGGCAGTCGCTAAACGCGCCGAGGATCTGCTGGAACTTCTTCCGACTGCTGACGTTGTTGCGCCAGTCCTCGAAGTTGTTGCCGGACATGATGGCGAAGCCGCTGCCGCCGCCGCAGCAGTAGTTCTCCACGCCGTGCGGAGTCATCTCGCGGAACTGCGGGCAGAGCTTCCTCAGAATGCGGCGCTGTGGCTCCACGACGCCCATCAGCCGGACCAGGTTGCACGGGTCGTGCAGGGTCACGGGGAAGTCGTTGCGGGAGGGATCGAGTTCCAGCCTCCCGCTCATGACGAGGTCTTCCAGAAAGGTCATCGCGTTCTCGCGGGGGATGTTGAGGTCGTCCACAAGCAACCGGTCGGTGATGAGGCTCTGGACCTTCGTCTCGTGACCGCACTCGCCCGCGACGATCTTCCGGACGCCCAGGCGCTTGGCAATGTCTGCGTGTTTGACGGCAACCCGCGCAAGCTGGACATCGTCGTAGAACAGCCCGTAGTTGACGCCGTCGTAGCCTAGCGGCTCCGACGACATGGTCCAACTCACTCCCGCCTTCTCGAGGATGATCGCGAAGGCGGCGACGTTGTCGGGCCACGCCATGACCTCCCCGGCATTGTGAATCAGCAGAACGTCGGCGCCCTCCTTGTCCCAGGGAATCTTGATCTCCAGCCCCCAGCGGTCCTGAATATCTTCCTCGATGAACTCGCAGTTGTCCTTGACGACCAGCGCGTTCATGCCGGTGGACGAGCCGACTTTGAGCTGCAGCACCGTGCCGCTCTTGTGCAGTTCGTCGGCCGTGAGGCCAAGCTCCTGCGAGAACAGCTTGCGGAGTTCACGGGTGACAAGGGCGTTGTCCACCCCGATGGGGCAGGTCTGCGCGCAGCGTCTGCAGAGCGTGCAGCGGTAGGCCAACTCGGCCAGTCGCCGGATCATCGGTCCGTTGAGCTCGATTCCTGTGGATCCCTTGAACCGGCTCCACAGGCCCCCGCCCGGCTTGACGTGCTTCTCGACGAGACGGCGGAAGATCTCCGACCGGTAGGTGGGCCGGTAGAGGTCGTTCCCGCCGCTCATCTCGAACACCGGGCACGCTTGCACGCACGTCTGGCACCGAGCGCAGTGGTCGGTGGTGATCATGAGCGGCCGCAGGAACAGCCAGTTGTTCTCCTTGGTGAACAGCTTCCGCAGACCCGTCAGGAACTTCTCGACCAGCTCCTTCTCTTCTTCGTCGGTCTGCAGCTTCCGCAGCCCCAGTGCGGAGAACCCGTCCAACGAGAAGTCGACCTGTTCCCGCTTCTCGGCCGTCACTTCCTTGAACGGCGGCAACTCCTCCGCCTTGTCGTACGGAGGCGGCAGGGGCACGAGGTCTTCGGGCTTGACCTCCGCGACCTGGTCGAGGTCGGTCCGGCTGAAGTCGTCAAGCGTCAGTGGCTTCGTCATTACCTGGCACCTTAGAGACGGCGAGATCTACCCACGTCTTCTGTCCATCTGCGCCAACGTGCGCCGCAGCCCACGTCGGCTTGTATCCCAACTGCGCCTTGATCTGGCTCTCGATCTTGCTGCCCCTCACGTTCGGCGTGTCGCCCCACCGAACATCGTGATAGGCGAAGTACTTGGCCATGAAGTGGATCATGTGTGTGAACGGCAGGTAAAGGGCGAAGAGCCCGCCCAGCACCAAGTAGGCCGCCGCCAGCGGCGAGACAACCGCTCTGCCCGGGTTTCCCGCCAGCATTGCAGCGGCGAACTGGTGAAGCTCGGCGACGCTCCGCGTCAGGACGACTGCCAACCCCAGCGCGCTGAGCGCGCAGATGAGCAGCAGGTTGAATCGGTGTTCGAAGGTGGTGAACAGCGCCATGCCCCGATCCACCGACCGCCGGACCAGGAGTCCCACAGCGCCCGCGAGGCTCAGCAGCCCCCCCAACCCGAGGAGCAGCGTCAGCAGCCAACGCGCGGCGGTGCCACCCATGGAGACTGCGCCCATCATTGCCGGCGCTGCTGCGCCGACCAGGCCGAAGAACAACACCAGCGCGACGGCGGCCGTCAGCAAGTAGAGACCCGTGTGCATCACCAGCGTGGACAGCCAGAGCGCCTTGTTGTTTTCGTGTACGCCCTTCTGTAGGAAGATCTCCTGGAGCATGTACTTGATCATGCCGACGTTGTCGTGCGGACGTTTTTTCGTCCACCAGTCGACTTCCTCAAAGTAGGAGCCGCCATAGTGCGCGCGGCCGGCTTCGTGGGGCACGGGGTACAGTTCCCACCGAATGTGCAGAGGGGCTTTCGCCAGCCGCCAAGTGCGGACCAGCGAAGCGACAACGAAGACTGCGAGGGCGATCCAGGCAAACGCAACGAGAAGACTCATCCTCAAGCTCTCCCGGTCCGGGTTGGCGTCGTGCCAAGAGGCCGACACCACAGCGTCGATTACGTGACAGCAGCGGTTGGGCCGTTGGTGGGCGCCTGCAGGGGCTCGCCCGCAGCATACCGCTGATGATACGGACAGGCGGCGCAGTCATCTGTCGGACAGTGGACGTGCCGGTGGTCGACATAGTGGCGCAACTCGTAGCAGCGCAGCGCCTCCGCGCGGTAGACCACGCACGTCTCGCACTCTCTGGTCTGGCCCGCATGGTCGGGGGCGGCTGCGAAGAACTCCCAGCACCGCGGTTGTTCTTCCTTGAATAATGCCCGATCAAGCTCTGCGACCGACATGCCATGCTCGATCATGAACCTGCGCAGATCGTGGGGGCGAACCCGGTACTGGCCGCCGGCAGTGCGCTGGGCAGGCAGTCCGCGGTCATGGATCCGTTCTGGATCGTCTCCGGGGACACGAGGCAATACCGCGCCACTTGTCCTGTCGAGAGAGCTTGCATCCCGGATCCTCGCGCTTTCCGCAGTTTCCGCTCTTTTCGCTGCCTGCAAACCACGTGCCAATCCGGCGCCGTCTTGCCGCACCGCCCCAGCGCGGCTGGAAGCACGCGCGCTCAACGACCTCCCCGAGGCGGCGCGCTTCGCCGTTCCCGACCGCCTGTCACAATCCGTTAGAGCGCCCTGCGTTGCCGCGGAGGAAGCTGCCGGTCACGCCAGACCCGGCTTGCTTTGCCTCCGCGACGAAACAGGCAGGAAGAGCACCGGAATGCGGCGAATCTGGGCGCGCAGGTCACACTCCGCCCCGGCTCTCAGAATGCCGCTTCCCCTTCTGTATGCGTCCGGATCTTGAGAGCACATGCTGCCCCTGCCGCGACGCGTTCGGGCAAGGGCGTTCGTGGTCGTTTCGTTGCAACGCAGTGCTTTACACTGGCTTTACATTTCCCCATGGTCGGCAGTTGCTGGGCGATCCGGCGAAGTGCGAGACCCACGACGCATGGGAGGTCTTCCTCAACCGACAACCCGGAGGGCGTGCCTGCCTCAGCGGCGCCTGGCTGGACGAGGCAGTTGCAGGAAACGAGAGGCTGGGCGGAGCCCCGCACGATGAATCCGCTCGACTTTCAGGCAAAGGCATGAGGTGCACCTGTATGGCTGAATATCAGACACCGCAGTTGGACGAGCTGGAGAAAGGCCCCTGGCCCAGTTTCGTCTCCGAGATCAAGAAGGCCGCCGAGACAAGCCCCATGGCCAACGGGCTGTTGGGGCAGTTGGAGCGGTCCTATCAGGAGAAGATTGGGCACTGGAAGCATGGCGGGATCGTCGGCGTCATGGGGTACGGCGGCGGCGTCATCGGTCGCTACTCCGACCTCGGAGAAGACTTCCCGGAGGTAGCTCACTTCCACACCATCCGCATCAACCAGCCCGCAGGATGGTTCTACACTTCGGAGAAGCTGCGGACGTTGTGCGACATCTGGGAGGCGCATGGCTCCGGTCTGACCAATATGCACGGGTCAACCGGCGACATCGTCTTCCTGGGCACGAGGACCGACCAGCTTGAGCCGATCTTCTCGAAGCTGACCAAGGCGGGCTTCGACCTGGGTGGCTCCGGCTCCGACGTCAGGACACCAAGCTGCTGCGTCGGTCCGGCTCGTTGCGAGTGGGCCTGCTATGACACCCTCAAGGTCACGCGGAAGCTCACGATGGACTACCAAGACGAGCTGCACCGGCCGGCCTTCCCGTACAAGTTCAAGTTCAAAATGTCCGGGTGCCCGAATGACTGCGTCGCCTCCATCGCCCGAGCGGACATGTCCATCATCGGCACTTGGCGCGACAACATCAAGATCGATCAGGGCGCTGTGAGGGAATACGTCGCCAACGGCCTCAACATGGACGACGACGTAATCGACCGCTGTCCCACCAAGTGCATGAAGTGGAGCGGCGACACGCTGGCCATCGACAACTCCAACTGCGTCCGCTGTATGCACTGCATCAACGTCATGACCAAGGCGCTGGCCCCTGGCGACGATCGCGGCGCTACTATCCTGCTCGGCGCGAAGGCGCCCATCGTCGAAGGCGCTATGCTCTCGTCGGTGCTGATTCCGTTCATCAAGATCGACGAAGAAGAAGAGCTCGAGTCGCTCAAGGAGCTCGTCGAGGAGATCTGGGACCTCTGGTGCGAGGAAGGCAAGTCCCGGGAGCGCGTCGGCGAGTTCATCCAGCGCGTCGGTCTGGGGAACTTCCTGGATGCCATCGGGCTGGAGCCGTTGCCCGAGATGGTGGCGCATCCGCGCGAGAATCCGTACATCTTCTTCGAGCAGGATGACGAGGATGAGGATGAGGATGAAGACGAGAACGAGTAAGCCGGACGCCGTGTCCCAGTTGCGGTGCCTGCCCGGTAGCCCTGCAACTCGTACCCCCTGAGCACGATTTCAATTCTCTATAAGGAGCAGAGCATGGCAGAAGAAAGACTTACGGACATCGGACCTCCGGATTACGAGGATCTCCTGCCCCCCGTTATTAAGGACAACTACGGGCAGTGGAAATACCACGAGATCCTGAAGCCGGGCGTGCTGTGCCACACCGGCAAGTCCGGCGACAAGCTGTTCTCGGTACGCGCAGGCTCCCCTCGGCTTGTCAGCATCGACAAAATCCGCAAGTACGCCGACTTGGCGGACAAGTATTGCGGCGGCTACCTGCGCTTCACCAGCCGCCACAACGTGGAGTTCCTGCTGACGGACGAAGCGAAGATCGATCCGCTCATCGCCGACCTGAAGGAGCTTGGTCACCCGGTGGGTGGCATTGGCAACTCCATCTCCAGCATGGTGCATACGCAGGGCTGGGTGCACTGCCATTCGGCGGCGACGGATGCTTCGGGTGTTGTGAAGGCCGTCATGGACGAGCTGTTTCCCCACTTCGCGAACATGGATCTGCCAGCCAAGACCCGGCTGGCGCTGGCTTGCTGTCTCAACATGTGCGGTGCGGTGCACTGCTCCGACATCGCCATCCTGGGCATCCACACCAAGCCGCCGGTAGTCGACCACGAGCGATTGGCCAAGATCTGCGAGATCCCTTCACTCAGCGCTTCGTGCCCGACGGCCGCGATCCGGCCCGCTGAAGTGAACGGAAAGCCCTCGGTGGAAGTCATCGAGGAGCAGTGCATGTTCTGCGCCAACTGCTTCACGGTCTGCCCATCGATGACGATGAGCAACGCCGAGACCGACGGCATCTCCATCTGGGTGGGCGGCAAGGTGAGCAACGCTCGCTGCGAGCCCAAGTTCTCCAAGCTGGCGATCCCCTACCTGCCGAACAACCCGCCTCGCTGGCCCGAGGTTGTCAATGCCGTCAAAAACATCGTCGACGTGTGGGCGGCGAACGCCCGCAACTACGAGCGCATCGGCGAGTGGATCGACCGCATCGGTTGGCCCAAGTTCTTCAAGCTGACCGGCATCGAGTTCCAGAAGGAGCACATCGACGACTTCAAGTTCGCCGGGACGACCTACCATAACTCGGCGCACCTGACGTTCTGAGCGATCCAGCAGCCAGTGATCGGCAAGCAGTCCCTCGCGGCGGGAAGCGCTGGATGTTGACTCCCGCCCAGGACTGATGATTGGCGATTTATCACTGCGGAACCGGGAGGAAACGCTGATGGCAGACGACAAAGTCCAAGAGATCGCCGACGCCATGTACAAGCTGGTCGCGGAGTCCCAAGGGAGAAAGAAGCTGAAGCCAACGGACCTGACGAAGGCGATGAAGGAACTGTACGGCGTCGACAAGCAGGTGTGCAAAGAGGCGATCAAGGTCCTGATGAACTCCGGTCGCTGCGTCTACACCTACTTCGGAGGGTCGTTCGTCGAGATCCCGCACGAAGAAGGCGCCGCCCAGAGCTGACTCGACCGCGTACCACCACTGCACCAGCCCAACAATCTCTCCTACAAGGAACCAAGAGCGGCGGCGGGGACGGCTCCCGCCGCCGCTCTGTATGTTGGAGCGCCCCTTGGTTGGCGCACATGTCTGTGTCCCCTCGGTCCTACGAGCCCCATGGGTCCGATCGAGTTTGGCGGACGCCTGACCACCCCATCCCCTTCCGGAGGAAACCACTGTGCCTATCGCCCGCAAAGAGAAGAAGAAGAAGAAGGACTTCAGCCAGACGCGAGGGTTCTCCGGCGGCTCGTCTGTTCAGACCTCGGAGTTGCGTCCCGTTTTCGTTCCGAAAGCGGCTCCGTGCATGACGGGCTGCCCGCAGGGACAGGAGATCCGCAAGTTCATGGTCAGCCTCGCCCAAGGTGAGGACTACGGTCGCTCTCCCGAAGAGACGGTGACCGCGGTGTGGGAGGCACTCACGGAGAGAAACCCGTTCCCGGCCGTGTGCGGACGCGTCTGCCCGCATCCGTGCGAGTCTGAGTGTAACCGCAAAGAGAAGGAAGGCCCGGTCAGCATCAATGACCTGGAGCAGTTTTTGGGCGATTGGGGTCTCGAGCACGGGCTCAAACTGAAGAAGGCCGACGAGCAGACCCGCGCAGAGAAGATTGCCGTCGTGGGTGCCGGTCCGGCCGGGCTCACCTTCGCGTACCACCTGGCAAGGCGCGGCTATCCCGTCACTGTGTTCGAGGCGTTCTCCAAGCCCGGCGGCATGTTGCGCTACGGGATCCCGTCGTACCGGTTGCCTGAGAGCATCCTCGACGCCGAGATCCGCAACATCCTCGACCTGGGCATCGACCTCAAGTGCAACACAGTTGTCGGCAAAGACGTGTCCTATGACGAACTGAAGAGCGAGTACGCCGCGATCTTCGTCGCCCTTGGCGCCCACAAAGGCATGAAGCTGGGGCTGGAGCACGAGGACGCGCCCAACGTGTGGACGGGTACCGAGTTCCTGAACAAAGTCAACTCCGGTGAGCCGCCTGAGGTCGGTGACCACGTGGTCGCCATCGGCGGCGGCGACACGGCCATCGACACAGTGCGCCTGGCGCGACGTCTCGGGGCCAAGGCGACCATCCTGTACCGCCGCAGTCGTACCGAAATGCCGGCCATCGACGAGGAGATCGAAGGCGCCGAATTCGAGGGGGTGGAGTTCCACTTCCTGGCGGCGCCCATCGGCGTGCTCATGGCAGACGGAAAGGCCAGCGGGCTTCGCTGCCAGCGCATGGAACTGGGCGAGCCGGATGCCTCCGGCCGGCGGCGGCCGGTGCCGGTCGAGGGCTCGGAGTTCGACGTGCCTTGTTCGACCATCGTCGCAGCGATCAGCCAAGAGCCGGACTTCACCGGTCTGGAGCTTCTCCGTGAGGGTCGCGATTGGGTGAAGACGGACGACTCCGGGAAGACGGAACTCGAGAAGACCTGGGCGGGAGGAGATGTGATCAACCTGTGGCTGGTCACCGGCGCGATCTTCCACGGCCGACGGGCCGCCGAAGCGCTGCACGAGACGCTGCGAGGCATTGAGTCGTCGAAGCCGGTGGACCCGACAGTCGTCCGCGCCGACAAGCTGCTGTTGAGTCACTACGAGGAGAAGGCGCGACAGGAGGCGCCGGAGCTGACAGTCGAAGAGCGGTTGGCAACGCTCGACGCCGAGATCAGGCAGACGCTGACGTTGGACCAGGCGCTCGCGGAAGCCAAGCGCTGCATGAGCTGCGGCTACTGCTTCGACTGCGGCAATTGCTGGAGTTACTGCCAAGACAACGCCGTGGTCAAACCTCTCACCAAGGGCCAGCCGTACAGCTTCAAGCTGGACTTCTGCAATGGCTGCAAGAAGTGCGCGGAGCAGTGCCCCTGTGGGTACATCGAGATGTTCTTGCCCGGCACCGGCCCCAAGTCAGTGACGGAGTTCCGGCCGGTGGTCGGAGTGTAGGAACGGCAGGCGCGCCATTCTCCGGAGCCCTTCGTCTCAACAGCCCTGCACGGAGTCGCGCAATCACAGCAACCCCCGACCCCTCAAGGTCACCCATGAAAAAGCTGCCTCCCCGAATCGTCGTCTCGGCGTTACGCGGCAGCGCCGGCAAGACGACGGTCGCCCTCGGAGTCGCGGCGGCGCTGCGCGAACGGGGCGTACGGGTGGCCCCGTTCAAGAAGGGGCCGGACTACATCGATCCGGCGTGGTTGACCTTGGCTGCCGGGGCGCCGTGCCGAAATCTCGACACATTCATGCTGCCCCGTGATAGGGTCCAGCGTTGGTTTGCCGAGTGCACCGACCCGGACCAGCTTGCCGTGATTGAGGGCAACCGAGGGCTGTACGACGGGCTGGACAGCGCCGGCACCCACAGCACCGCGGAGCTGGCGAAACTGCTGGCTGCCCCGGTTGTGCTGGTGCTGGACTGCACCAAGGTCAGCCGCACGGCCGCGGCGATGATTCTGGGGTGTCAGCAGTTGGACCCGGCGTGTCAGATTCGCGGCGTCGTCCTGAACCAAGTGGCGCAAGCCCGGCACGAGTCCAGCCTTCGCGAGTGCGTCAAGTCGGTCTGCGATTTGCCTGTTCTCGGCGCGCTGCCCAAACTGCGCCACAGCCGCACCAAGGAGCGACACCTGGGCCTGGTGCCTCCCCAGGAGCACACTGCGGTCGAGGCGGTGCTCGCCGACGCCAAGGAGCTGGCCGAGCAGTACCTCGACCTCGATGGTCTCCACAAGCTTGCCCAGCAAGCGCCGGCCACCTCGGTGGCCGATTGGGAAGCGCCCCCTCCCCGCGCCCGGTTCGACGGGGTGCGCGTCGGGGTGCTTCGCGATTCCGTGTTCCAGTTCTACTACCCCGAGAACTTGGAGGCATTTCGCGAACTGGGCGCGGAGGTGATTGAGCTCAACTCGCTCACCGCGGCCGAGTTGCCGCCACTGGAAGCGCTCTACCTCGGGGGCGGCTTCCCGGAGACGCAGGCTGCAGCGTTGGCAGCCAATGCGGGTTTCCGCGAATCCGTCCGGGAGGCAGTCGAAGGCGGCTTGCCGGTGTTCGCCGAATGCGGCGGGCTGATGTACCTCGGTCGCGAGCTTCGCCTGGGAGACGAGTCCTTCCCCATGGTGGGTGCCTTGCCCGTTGCCTTCGAGCTGAACGCGCGGCCGCAAGGACACGGCTACACCGTCCTCGCTTCTCGGCAGCCCAGCCCGTACTTCCCCGTCGGGCGCGTGCTGACGGGACATGAGTTCCACTACTCCCGGCCCGTAGTCCTCGACGACGCAAAGCTCGCGTTCGCCTTCTCAGTCCAGCGCGGCACCGGCTTCGGGGGGCAAAGCGACGGCCTACTCTATCGGAACGTCCTGGCAACGTACACGCACTTCCACGCTCTGGGAGTCGACGACTGGGCCGAGACGCTCCTGCGCCAGGCGGTGCTCACTTGACAGGCGAAGGGAGGTACCGTTCGCCGTTCGCAGAATGAATCCGCGCCAAGGCGTGCCCTGTTGTTGGCAGTTACATTGAAAACCTTAGACTAACTTCCTGAGGAGGAATACCCGTGGCTACAGTCAGCTTGGCCGGAAAAGACGTTGACATCGACGAGGATGGTTTCATCCAGGATCCGGAGGTCTGGGACGAAGCATTGGCTCAGGCGCTCGCCGAGACAGAAGGCGTCTCCGCGATGACCGACGAGCATTGGACCATCGTGAAGTACCTGCGCAACTACTACCTCGAATTCGGCGTTGCGCCCATGATCCGCAAGCTCGTCAAAGAGACGAAGACCCCTCTCAAGCAGATCTACGAACTGTTCCCGTCCGGCCCGGCAAAGGGCGCCTGCAAGGTCGCAGGCCTACCCAAGCCGACCGGGTGTGTGTGAGTTCCGCTCGGGCAACTCGTCGCGCCAATGAGCCCAACGCCCCTGCTCCCGCGGGCAGGGCGGGCTCCTCCCTGCAGACCGTGGAACACCTGCTGCGCAAGCATCGAGACGCGCTCCTGGAGAAGTGGATCGAGGCGGTCCTCTCGGTGTATCCTCCGGAGACTGCGAAGGTCTTGCGGCGGAGCAAGGATCCACTGCAGAATCCTGTCGGTACAACCCTCTTCGAGGAGTTAGACCGGCTGCTGGAGGCGCTGCTTGAAGGCGCTCCCGACGAGGTTCTCCGGCCGCCCCTGGACGAAATCCTGAAGGTCCGAAGCGTGCAGGGATTCTCGCCCTCGGCGGCCGTGTCCTTCGTCTTCCGCCTCAAGGACATTGCCCGGGAAGCGGTGGGTGCCCCGCAGCGGCGTGGGCCGGACCCCGCCGCCGTTCATGAGTTCGAAGCACGCGTCGAGCGCCTCGGGCTAATGGCCTTCGACTCATACGTGCAGTTCCGGGAGGAACTCTACGAGCTGCGCGTGCAGGAAGCCAAGCGACAGGTCTCCTGGTGGTTGAGGAAGCTCGGCCGGAATGACGAGGCCGTTCCCGAATCCCGCAAGCCGGCAGACGAAGCGGCAAGCTGACGGCTGCGAGCTGAGCGCCGGGAGCGGTCCGCTCACTGCAGACTGACGATCGAGGTCCAGAATGATGACCATCCTGCTTCCCCTCGTTGTGGCCGGGGTGCTGGCGGTGCTCCCGGCGCTGGGGGCGCACGTCACCGCCGGGCGGTGGTTCTTCGGCGTCCTGTTCCCGTACTTCGCCCTGGTGGTCTTCCTCGCGGGCGTGACGTTGCGGGTGTTGAAGTGGGCAAAGGCGCCGGTGCCGTTTCGCATTCCCACCACGTGCGGGCAACAGCAGTCGCTCTCGTGGATCAAGTCCAGTCGCCTCGACAACCCTCACGACACGGTGGGGACAATCGGCCGGATGGCGCTCGAGGTGCTGTTCTTCAGGTCGCTGTTCCGGAACACGCGGGTGGAGTTGCAGGCGGGTCCGCGGCTGGGATACGGGTCTGCGAAGTGGCTGTGGGCGGGCGGGTTGGCATTCCACTACAGCTTCCTGGTCATCATCCTGCGACACCTGCGGTACTTCACTGAGCCGGTCCCGCGGTTCGTCGGGTGGGTGCAGAGCCTCGACGGGTTCTTGGAGGTGGGCGTGCCGCCCGTCATGATCACCAGCGTGGTGCTGGTCGGCGCAGTCGGCTTCCTGTTCCTGCGGCGCGTCTGGTCGCCACAGTTGCGCTACCTCTCGCTGCCGGCGGACTACTTCCCCTTGTTCCTGATCCTGGCCATCGGCGCCAGCGGGCTGCTGTTGCGGCACGTGGTGCGCACCGACATCGTCGGCGTGAAGACCCACATGCTCGGCGTGTTGAGCTTCCACCCTGCGCTGGTCGACGGCCTGCACGGGCTGTTCTACACCCACCTGTTCCTGGTGTGCGCCCTGTTTGCGTACTTTCCGTTCAGCAAACTGATGCACCTGGCCGGGGTGTTCTTGAGCCCTACTCGTAACCTCGCGAACAACAACCGACGGGTCCGACACGTCAACCCGTGGAACTACCCGGTGACGGTCCACACGTACGAGGAGTACGAAGACGAGTTCCGGGACAAGATGAAAGCAGCGGGCATTCCGGTGGAGAAGGAGTAGTCCATGTCAAACGCCCAGCGTTTGTCCGCAGACCCGAAGCCTGACGAGATGGACTTCTACGACCCGCAGACGGTGTCGCAGGTCGACTACACGCCGCCGGCCGCCGGCTGGATGGCGACGAAGCCCGACTTCCGGCCGGGGACGTGGATCTATCCCGGCAAGGCAAAGCACCTTGAGTACCTGGGCATGGCAAACCCCCGGGACTGGTCGCCTGCCGACGAGGACTGGAAGCTCCCCGAGAACTGGAAGGAGATCCTGCTCAACGGGATCAAGGAGCGCCTGGAGAAGTACCGCTCGTTCCAGTTGTTCATGGACCTCTGCGTCCGCTGCGGCGCGTGCGCCGACAAGTGCCACTTCTTCATCGGCGGCGGCGACCCGAAGAACATGCCGGTGCTGCGGGCGGAGCTGCTCCGGTCTGTCTACCGGAACGACTTCACCACCGCCGGAAAGCTCTTGGGCAAGTGGGCGGGCGGGCGCGAGCTGACCGTAGACGTGGTGAAGGAGTGGTTCTACTACTTCTTCCAGTGCACCGAATGCCGGCGTTGTTCGGTCTACTGCCCGTATGGCATCGACACTGCCGAGATCACCATGATGGGGCGCGAGCTGCTCAACCTGCTCGGGCTGAACGTCAACTGGATCATCGAGCCGGTGGCCAACTGCTTCCGCACCGGCAACCATCTGGGCATCCAGCCCCACGGACTGAAAGACACGCTGGAGTTCTTCGCCGAGGACATCGCCGAAGTCACCGGTATCGAGCTGGAGATCCCGCTCAACAAGAAGGGCGCGGACATCCTCTTCGTGACGCCTTCCGGCGACTTCCTGGCTGAACCGGGCGTGTATACGTGCATGGGCTACCTGATGCTCTTCCACGAGTTGGGGCTGAACTACACGTGGAGCACGTACGCTTCCGAAGGCGGGAATTTCGGGCTGTTCACCTCCCACGAGACCCTCAAGCGCCTGAACGCGAAGATCTACGCGGAAGCGAAGCGGCTGGGGGTGAAGTGGATCCTCGGCGGCGAGTGCGGGCACATGTGGCGGGTGCTCCACCAGTACATGGACACGATGAACGGCCCGGCGGACTTCCTGGAAGTGCCGGTCTCGCCGATCACGGGGACGCGGTTCGAGCATGCGGCTTCGACGAAGATGGTCCACATTGTGGAGTTCACGGCGGACCTGATTCGACACAACAAGCTGAAGCTGAATCCCAGCATTAACGACGGCCTGCGGGTGACGTGGCATGACTCCTGTAACCCGGCGCGGGCCATGGGGATCCTCGAGGAGCCGCGGTCTGTGCTGCGGAACGTGTGCAACAACTTCTTCGAGATGCCGCCCCAGACCATCCGCGAGCACACCTTCTGCTGCGGCGGTGGCGCCGGGCTGGGGACCGACGAATTCATGGAGATGCGGCTGCGCGGCGGCCTGCCCAGGGGCAATGCCGTGCGCTACGTTCAGGACAAGTTCGGGGTGAACCGCCTGGCGTGTATGTGCGCCATCGACCGGGCGACGCTGACGACGGTGTGCGACTTCTGGGCGCCCGGCGTGCAGGTGACCGGTCTGCATGAGTTGGTCGCCAACGCGCTGGTGATGGAAGGCCAGAAGGAGCGCGAGCTGAACCTGCGTCTGGAGCCGCTGGAGGACTTGGCGGGCGGTGACGAAGTGACCAGTGGGGAGTGACCAGTGCAATGAATGATCGCCCGAAGATCGTTGGCGGGATCGTGGTCTTCCTGGCGGTGGTAACGCTGCCGATCTGGTTCACGCTGGCCGCCGGCAACCCGGCGCACCGGCCGCAGCCCGAGCTGCCGGCCGGCGGGCAGTGCGTCGAGCCGAGTGAGTTCATGCGAGACCGGCACATGGAGCTACTGAACCAGTGGCGCGACGCGGTGATGCGGCACAACCAGTGGCGCTACCGAGCGGCGGACGGCAAGGAGTACGCCATGAGCCTCTCCAACACGTGCCTCTCCTCCTCCTGCCATTCGAGCAAAGCCCGCTTCTGCGACCGCTGTCACAGTTACGCAAACGTGAACCCCAACTGCTTCGATTGCCACGTCGACCCGACGGCAGAGAAGCAGTAGTGGACGAAGGCGCCTCTTCAGGGAGCAGCTGATGGACCAGACGAGAAGGAAGTTCCTCCAGACGACCGGGATCGGTGCTGCCGGCGTTGGGGGCGGCGCAATCACCTGCCAAGTGCTGGCCAAGGCGCTGAGCGGCGGGCAGTTTCAGCCCGACCCGCGGGCGCTCACAGCGAAGCGCTGGGCCTTCGTGGTCGACACGGCGCGGTGCAGCGCCTATGGGGCCGACTGCACTGCCTGCAGCGACGCATGCCACCAGTGCCACAACGTGCCCAAGCTCCCGGATCCTGCCGACGAGATCAAGTGGATCTGGAAGGAGACCTACGAGGGTGCCTTCTCGGACCAGGTGAGCGAGTACGTGGACGAGGAAGTGCGCCACCGGCCGGTGGTAGTCCTCTGCAATCATTGCGAGAACCCCGCCTGCGTGCGCGTGTGCCCGACCAAGGCCACCTTCAAGCGCGAGGACGGCGTGGTGGTCATGGATGAGCACCGGTGCATCGGCTGCCGGTATTGCATCGTGGCGTGCCCCTACGGCGCGCGCAGCTTCAACTTCCGAGACCCGCGGCCGTTCCTGACGGAGACCAACCCCGAGTTCCCCACCCGCCGCAAGGGCGTGGTTGAGAAGTGCAACCTCTGCTCCGAGCGATTGGCGGAGGGAACGCCGCCGGCATGCGTCGAGGCCTGCCCGGCCCGCGCGATCCTGTTCGGCGACCTCGAAGACCCCGAGAGCTTGGTGGCGCAAGTCGTGGCCCAGGGGCGCACGATCCGGCGCAAACCGACTCTGGGCACGGAGCCGCAGGTGTACTATACCCGCGAAGGTTAAGAACACACCGAAGCTATTGCACAAGTTCGACGCCTCTGCGTGCACAGCAGTGTGTTGGGTGCTCACCACACGCCCACGGGTGAAGTTCTGCGAACTTCCACTTCGGTGTGTTCTTAACCTTCGCGGGTATACCTGACGGAGGGGCCGCGCGGCAGTCATCGGTGACCGCTCACCGCTCACGAATCACCAGTCACCAACCACAACTCCCCACTCCATCGAGGGAATCATGATCGAGAAGAGTCTGCGCGGAAGCTCCCGTTACTGGGCCGTCTTGGCAGCACTGGGCGGCGTGGCGTTGGTCGGGGTGCTCACGTACCTCTACCAGTTCAAGGTCGGGCTGGGTGTCACCGGACTCAGCCGCGACATCCCTTGGGGGCTATACATCGCCCAGTTCACCTTTCTCGTCGGCGTGGCTGCTTCGGCCGTGATGGTGGTGCTGCCGTACTACCTGCACAGCCACAAGGAGTTCGGCCGGATGACGGTGCTAGGCGAGTTTGTCGCCATCTCGGCGGTGCTGATGTGCATGATGTTCATCTTCGTCGACATGGGGCAGCCCACGCGAATGATGAACATGGTGCTCCACCCCACGTTCAACTCGCTGATGTTCTGGGACATGACCGTGCTGTTCGGCTATCTGGTGCTGAACGTTACCATCTCCCGAGTGACCTTTGGCGCCGAGGCGAAGCGCCTTCCGCCGCCGCAGTGGATCAAGCCGCTCATCTACCTCTCGATTCCGTGGGCGTTCAGCATCCACACCGTCACCGCGTTCCTCTACTGTGGGCTGGGCGCGCGCCCGTTCTGGTTCACCGCCATCCTGGCGCCGCGGTTCCTGGCGTCCGCCTTCGCCGCCGGCCCGGCGTTGTTGATCCTGCTGGGGCTGCTCCTGCGCAAGTACGCCCGCTTCGATGTGGGCGCGCAAGCCCTCCGCAGTCTCAGCGTCATCGCGGCCTACGCCATGGCGCTCAACGTGTTCTTCATTCTGTTGGAGCTGTTCACGGCGTTGTACAGCGGAATGCCGGAGCACACGAGTCACTTCCAGTACCTGTTCTTGGGGCTGAAAGGCAAGAGTCTCCTGGTGCCCTGGACGTGGACCTCGGTCGTCTTGGCGCTCGTGGCGGTGGTCCTGCTGGTGGTGCCGCAAACCCGCAACAACGAGAAGCTTCTCCCGTGGACGTGCGTGGCGGTGGTGCTCTCCCTGTGGATCGAGAAGGGGCTGGAGCTGGTCGTCGCCGGGTTCGTTCCCTCGGTTTCCGGCGCTGTCACCGAGTACCACCCCACCATCCCCGAGGTGCTCATTGCCGTGGGCGTATACGCCATCGGGTTGATCGTGTTGACGGTGCTGGTGAAGGTGGCCGTGTCCGTCCGCCGGGAGCTGTGGCAGGGCGTGCCCGGCGCTGCAGACGCTCATGCCTCAGCGGGCCACGACGCCCACGCCGCCGCCTGACCACGCTTTCCCCGCCCCGCCCGAATCCGGTCTACTGCGCGCTCACCCTCCCGCACTCCGGACCCCGCCGCGCCTGGTCTCCTTCCGAGCCGCCCCGCGACTGAACGCCCGGAGGATTCTCCGGGCGTTCGGCACCGCCTTCGTGTACCAATCGGCCCGCAACTCCCACAGCGCGTCGCCCGCTGGCGGCTGTACCGGGAAGCCACTCCGCAGTACTTCGCCCAGCGCCATTCCGGCGGCCACCGCCACGTTGAGGCTCTGCGAGCAGCCGCACATGGGAAGCTGGAACCGGTGGTCGGCCAGTCGCCGGAGCGTGGCGGAGAGACCGACGTGCTCGTTGCCGAAGAAGAGCGCACTGCGGTCGGCAAACGGGGCGCACTCGGCCAGGGGCATGCAGTCGTCACCCAGGGAGCTGGCATAGACGGTGAAGCCGTTCTGCCGCAGCCACGCCAGGGCTTCGTGGGGGGACTGGTGGCGCTCGATGGTCAGCCACTGATCGCTCCCCTGCGTGATGATCCGGTTGGCGCGGTACGGGTTCCGGGCCTCGATCACCAGTACTCGCTGAATCCCCAGAGCCTCACACGTGCGGACTACGGCAGAGATGTTCTGCGGCTCATGGAGGTCCTCAATCGCCACGGTCAGGTTCATGACGCGAGAACCCAGCACAGTCTCCAGGCGCTCTCGCCGCCGAGGGATCAAGTGGGGTTCCAGGAGGGTGCAGACGGTCCGTGGGTCAAGTGTGTCCATGGCTGGGTGTCGGGCGGAAACGACGCCCCCGGTTGTCAGCGGGCCGCCTTCAGCGTCCAGGCTTGAAGGCGGCCGAGCTTGACCAGGCGTTCGCCCTCGAAGCCCGCCGGCCAGATCCAGCGTCCCTCGTAGCCGATCCCTGCCAACGCCGGATGATCCTGCTCCACCGGTTCGTTGGGTAGTGGCCGAACGGTGAGGGTGTTGCGCTCCCCGTTCAGGTATTCCCCCAAGGCCCGCAGGTGACCGCCAAGACTGACCGGGTAGTCGTAGGGCAACGCCGCGGGGAGGAAGCTCCCCAGGCCGCGCTCGACCTGGAGCGCGGCGTGCCGAATCCGGGAGCGGTCCATCTCGACCGGCGAGACCGCGACCTGCGGCTCGTGCGTCGGGCCGAACAGCCGCCGAACGGGGACCGCTTTCCCGCCCGGGTTCGCGACCGCCCAGTTGAGGGCACCGAACACCTCGGCCGGGGTGAGAAGGTGGCCGTTCAGCCGCACGCCGGCCGGCCGAGTGCGGTTGGCGACAACCAGCGCCAGGCGCCGAACCTGTTCGCGAGACAGGAAGTCGGGACAGGGGTTGGGGTTGGCCGCGATGAGGTCGGCATAGGTGACCGATTCGCAGTTCGGCAGCGACTTGACGTGTCGCACGAACGCCTCGAAGTTCTCCAGAGACTGGCGGTAGTTGATGTACGGCCGCGGCTCAGGCTTCTCCCAGTGCGTCGGCCCCAAGGCGAGCCGGTTACGGTTGTGGGCATCGACGAACTCGGCGTTGTACAGAATTGTCGGGTGGACGCCGCAAACGATGTACTCCTCATCGAGCAGCGCCTCAAACTCCTCGATCACGCCCTTGAGCGGCAACCGCCGAAGGGCGCCATCGAGCGAGAAGTTGTAGCGTTGGTGCAGCAGGTTGCAGTACCAGAGGAGTTGCCCGGGTCGCTCACTGAGGAAGCTTCCGGCGATCATCTGGAAGCCCAACAGCCGGTACCCGTAGAAGCCCTGTGGCGCGCAGTCCTGCCAACCGGGAGGCACCGCCGCCGGGAGGGTCGTCACGCCGAAGATCTCCCGGAGTGAGTCGGCCGCGCGGCCCTCATTGGCGAGGAACTGACGCACGCCTTCGTCCCAGTCACGCTCTTCAAGGTCCTGCACGATGGTCGGTTGCCACGAGTGGCGGTTGCTGTGTTGGTTGATCTCGTGCTTCCGCAGCGACTCAATGGCGTCCCGCCGCCCCAGCCGCTGAATGAACCGAGCCCGCTCGCCGACGGTGCAGAAGGCGCCGCGGAAGCCGTGCTTCGTCAGCGTGTCGGCGAGGTGCTTGGCGGTGTCGATCGTCTCTGGAACGAGATAGTCTTCGTGGTCGAAGGAGAAGACAACTTTGGGCATGGGCTCCCCCGCAGGTGAGGCTTCGCGCCCCGGCAGGGGGCTGGTTCGGATTCTCGCACACGCGAGGCGGCCTCGCAAGACCTGAGAGGAAACGCCGAGTGCGGACGGCGGCTGCGGTACGTCCGGTGTCCCGTGCGGAGCACGTCATCCCGTAGCCACGAGCGCCAAGCGAGTGGACGCTCGTCGCAGTGTCCCTCGGCTTGGCGCCTCGGGCTACATTTCACAGCCTTCAGACCCTTCTCTGCGTTGAGGTTGGCAAACCTACGAGGTAGGCCGGGTGACCTACACGTGTAGGTTGGCAAACCCAACGTGTAGGGGTCATGATCGGAAGTTGTGGATCGGGCGAGGAAGGTGGTGTACCCTCCAAGTTGTGAAAAGCCGGGTCGGAAGGCCCGCAAGGAGGATACACCGTGTTGGAGTTTACGTTACTGTCCCAGGAATGTACCGAGGAGAATCTGGTTGGTCTGGCCTTGGATGAGCTGGCTCGCGAGGGGGCTCGCCGCATGATCTGCACGGCGTTGGAGGCGGAGGTGAGCGAGTACTTGGCGCGGGTGCGCGCGGCACGGGATGAAC
>Ga0210015_1000264_pt1 | contig 55513 bp, 54 predicted proteins | sample CryGeymeta201522_FD_185471 | JGI IMG/M metagenome (GOLD analysis project Ga0210015, IMG submission 185471) | Groundwater microbial communities from Crystal Geyser aquifers in Utah, USA - Crystal Geyser metaG 2015-22 (SPAdes) (version 2) | ecosystem: Environmental > Aquatic > Deep subsurface >...
CAATGTCTGAATACTTTTTGATCGTGATCGGCACGGTGTTCGTCAACAACATCGTGATGGTCAAGATTCTCGGGCTGTGCCCGTTCATGGGGGTTTCCAAAAAACTGGAAACCTCCTTGAGCATGGGCGCGGCCACCACCTTCGTGCTGACCATCGCTTCCGGCTCCAGTTATCTGGTCAACCATTACCTGCTCGGCCCCGATCTGGCCTACCTTACCACCCTGTCGTTCATCGTGGTGATCGCCGCCATTGTGCAATTCACCGAGATGGTGATCAAAAAGACCAGCCCGGTGCTGTATCAGGTGCTCGGCATCTACCTGCCGCTGATCACCACCAACTGCGCGGTGCTCGGCATTCCCCTGCTCAATGTCCAGGCAAAGCATGATTTCATCGAGTCGCTGCTGTTCGGTTTTGGCGGCGCGGTCGGCTTTACTTTGGTGATGGTGCTGTTCGCCGGTATCCGCGAGCGGCTGGAAGGGGCGGACGTGCCGGTCATTTTTCGCGGCACGGCGATTGCGATGGTCACTGCGGGGCTGATGAGTCTGGCGTTCATGGGCTTCTCGGGTCTGGTGAAATGATCACCGCGCTGTGGGTGATGATCGCCATCGCGGTGGTGCTGGGCGTGGTGCTCGGCTATTCCGCGATCCGTTTCCGCGTCGAGGGCAACCCGCTGGTGGAAAAGATTGACGCGGTGTTGCCGCAAACCCAGTGCGGCCAGTGCGGTTATCCGGGTTGCAAGCCTTACGCCGAAGCCATCGCCAGGGGTGAAGCGGACATCAACCTGTGCCCGCCGGGCGGCGAGGAAGGCATCAAGAAACTGGCGGAACTGCTCGGCGTGGAACCAAAACCGTTCGGTGCCGATCGCCAGCCCCGCGCCAAGGCGGTCGCCTTCATCGACGAGAGCACCTGCATCGGCTGCACCCTGTGCATCCAGGCTTGCCCGGTCGATGCCATCGCCGGCGCGGCGAAACAGATGCATACCATCATCGCCGCCGAGTGCACCGGTTGCGAGCTGTGCGTTGCGCCCTGCCCGGTGGATTGCATCAGCATGCAGCCGATCCCGGAAAAACCCAATACCTGGAAATGGAAATATCCGGTGATTCCGTTAAAGGTCACGGCATGAGGCAGCTTTTCACCTTTCATGGCGGCATCCATCCGCCCGGCAATAAAAAACAATCGACCGCGCAGCCCCTTGCACGCGCACCGTTACCGGCAGAATTGGTCATCTCATTACGCCAGCATGCCGGCGAGGCAGCAAAACCGGTGGTACAGGTAGGCGAGCACGTATTGAAAGGGCAACTGATCGGCGCGCCGGTTGGCGGTTTTTCGGCGGCCATTCATGCCCCGACTTCCGGCACCATCAGCGCCATCGCGTTGCAGCAGGTGGCACATCCTTCCGCCTTGCCGGAGCTGTGCATGACCCTTGCCGTGGATGGCAAGGAAGAATGGGCTGTGCGCCATGCGGTGGATTACCGCGCCTTGTCCAACGCAGAACTACAAAGCCATCTGCGCGCGCAGGGAGTGGTCGGTCTCGGCGGGGCCGCTTTCCCCAGCGACATGAAACTGCGCCACGCCATGCCGGTCGGGACGCTGATCCTGAACGGCGCGGAGTGCGAGCCTTACATCAGCTGCGACGATATGCTGATGCGCGAACGCGCGGACGAGATCGTGCGCGGTGTGGAAATCCTGCGCCATGCGCTGAATGCGCGCGCGGTGCTCATCGGCATCGAGGACAACAAACCCGAAGCGATTGCCGCCATGCAGCAGGCGGTGCAGGCAAGCGGCCTGCCGTTCGAGGTGGTCACCATCCCGACCGTGTATCCGAGCGGCAGCGCCAAACAACTGATCAAAATTTTGACCGGCCTTGAAGTCCCTTCCGGCAAATTGCCGACCGACATCGGGGTGCAGTGTTTCAACGTCGGCACCGCCTACGCGATCAAGCGCGCCTGCGACGATGGCGAACCGCTGATTGCGCGCGTGGTCACCGTGACCGGCAATGTGGCGCAGCCGCGCAACTACGAAGCGCTGGTCGGCACGCGCTTTGCCGAACTGGTGCAATTGAGCAAAGCACTGCCGGACACCGACCGCTACCTCATGGGCGGGCCGATGATGGGGCTGGAATTGCCCGCCGCCGACGTGCCGCTGGTCAAGGCCAGCAATTGCGTGATCGCCGCAAGCGATGCACTGTTCCCGCCCAAGCCGGCACCGCTACCCTGCATTCGCTGCACGCGCTGCGCGCAGGTGTGTCCGGCAGAACTGCAACCGCAGGATCTGTACTGGTTTGCCCAGTCGAACAATTTCGGCAAGGCGCAGGAATGGAATCTGTTCGACTGCATCGAATGCGGCGCGTGCGCCTACGTCTGCCCCAGCAGCATTCCGCTGGTGCATTTTTACCGCTACGCCAAGAGCGAGATCCGCGCGCGCGACCAGGAGAAACGCGCCGCCGATCAGGCGCGCGAACGCCACGAATTCCACCAGCTGCGCATCGAGCGCGAGAAACAGGAAAAGGCCGCCCGGCTGGCGCAGAAGGAACGCGAGAACGCCGCCAAGGCAGCCGCCGCGCCGTCCGTGCCCGCTGCTTCGGTCGATGACACGCAGCAGATGCGCATCGATGCGGCGATCGAGCGCGCCAAAGCCCAGACTACCGCCGCGCAACCGAAAAACACCGATCATCTGACCCCCGAACAACAGGCAGAGATCGCCGCCATCGAAGCGCGCCGGGCCAATCTGCACAAGCTGGCCGCCGATGCCGGTGCGGACGACGAGCCGCCGAAACAACATTGAGGAAAGCCAGAACCATGCTGTCATCCCCTTTCATCGCCCGCCCGCTTGCCGTCAACCAGATCATGCTGCGGGTGCTGCTGGCGCTGTTGCCCGGCATCGCCCTGTACGTATGGTATTTCGGCCCGGCGATCCTGGTCTCGATCACAGTCGCCTCGCTCACCGCGCTGGTCACCGAGGCAGCGATGCTCAAGCTGCGCAACCGCCCGCTCAAGCCGTTCCTCTTCGATAATAGCGCGCTGCTTACAGCCTGGCTGTTGGCCTTGTCGGTGCCGCCGCTGGCACCGTGGTGGCTGATCGTCGTGGGAACAGCCTTTGCCATCGCGGTAGCCAAGCAGCTGTATGGCGGCCTCGGCAATAACCCGTTCAATCCGGCCATGGTCGGCTATGCCGTGCTGATCATTTCCTTCCCGCACGAAATGACGCACTGGCTCTCGCCGCAGGCGCTCGGCACGGTGCATCTGCCCTTCGCCGAGCAGATGGCTTACTTCTTCCGCGGCGCGCTGCCTGCCGGATTGACACTGGACGCGATCACCATGTCCACCCCGCTTGACACGCTGAAAACACAATTGCATCTCGGTCATTCCGTCGGCGAAATTCGGGAACTGCCGATCTATGGCCGACTGGCCGGACAGGGCACGGAAATGATCGCGCTCGGCTTCGCCGCAGGCGGCTTGTATCTGCTATTCAGCCGCATCATCTCCTGGCATCTGCCGCTGGTCTTTCTCGCCACGCTGTTCGGCATGGCGGGCATTTTCCATCTGGTCGATCCCGCCCATTATGTCGCCCCCCTGTTCCACTGGTTCTCCGGCGCGGCGATGATCGGCGCCTTCTTCATCCTCACCGATCCGATCAGTTCGCCCACCACCGCCAAAGGCAAGATCATCTTCGCCGCCGGTGCCGGCATCCTGACTTATCTGATCCGCGTATTCGGCGGTTTCCCCGACGGTGTAGCGTTCGCCACGATTCTGATGAATATGTGCGTGCCGATCATTGATGCCTACACGCAGCCTGCGATTTTCGGGCAGAAGGGTGAACCCAAATGAAACGCATCGTCCGCTCCACCGTGCAGACCGCGGTCAATCTGGTGTTCTTCGCCATCCTCGGCACCGCCATCCTCGCGGCCACCTACTACCTCACCCGCGACACCATCGCCGCGACGGTCGAGGCGGCCAAGCTGAAACTGATTTCGCAACTGCTGCCCCCTGAGAGCTACGACAATGACATCATGCGCGACACACTGCTCGTCGCCGCCGATGATTTGCTCGGCACGGCAGAGCCTTCACTGGCGCACATCGCGCGGCGCGGCAGCGAACCGGTGGCGGTGGTACTGGAAGTGGTTGCGCGCGAAGGTTACAGCGGCGACATCCATCTGGTGCTGGCGATTCGCAGCGATGGCTCGCTGTCCGGCGTGCGCGTGGTCAACCACAAGGAGACGCCCGGACTGGGCGACTATATCGACATCGCCAAGAGCGACTGGATACGCGTGTTCGAGGGCAAGGCACCGGGCAACGATGCCGACTGGCAAGTAAAAAAGGACGGCGGACAGTTCGACTCCATGTCCGGCGCCACCATTTCGCCGCGCGCGGTGATCAAGGCCAGCCACCTTGCATTAAAATACTTCGACGCACACCGCGAGCAACTGTTGCCGCAGACGAAACCGAACGCACAGGGCACAGGCCACCCCCAAAGATGAATCGTCTGCGCCCGGTGCGTTTCCCTCACCCCCGTACCCCTCTCCCGGTGGGCGAGGGGTACGGTATGCCCTCGCTACGCGAGATTCTCATTAAAGGAGCACAGCCATGAACTGGAACGAATTCAAAACCCTCGCCCACAACGGCCTGTGGAAACAGAACCCGGGTCTGGTGCAACTGCTCGGCCTGTGCCCGCTGCTGGCGGTAAGCAATTCGCTGGTGAATGCGCTCGGTCTGGGACTCGCCACCACGCTGGTCATCACCCTGAGCAACGCCACCATTGCGCCGGTGCGCAGCTATGTCCCGAACGAGATCCGCATCCCGGTGTTCGTGCTGATCATCGCGGTACTGGTGACCGTGGTGCAATACCTGATGAACGCCTATCTGTACGGTCTGTACATCGTGCTCGGCATCTTCGTGCCGCTGATCGTGACCAACTGCATCGTGCTGGCGCGGGCGGAATCGTTCGCCTCCAAGAACCCGATGCTGCCCTCAGCCGTGGACGGCATGATGATGGGGCTGGGCTTGACCGCGGTGCTGGCGACCCTGGGCGGGATGCGCGAGATCATCGGCAAGGGCACCCTGTTCTCCGGCTTTGACCTGGTGTTCGGCGACAGCGCAAAATCCTGGGTGATCCATGTCATCCCGGATTATCACGGCTTCCTGCTCGCCATCCTGCCACCCGGCGCGTTCATCGGCCTGGGGTTGATCATCGCCGCCAAGAACTGGCTGGATCAGCGCGCCGCGCGGAAGGTGCGCAACCAGCCGTTGCCGGTCGCATTGCCCGAGGCGGCACAGGGATGAATGCGGCAAAGCGGCGCGAGATATTTCTGCGCCTGCAGGCGGCCAACCCGCACCCCGCCACCGAACTGGAATATCGCACGCCGTTTGAATTGCTGGTCGCGGTGATCCTGTCGGCGCAGGCCACCGACAAGAGTGTGAACCTCGCCACGCACGAACTGTTCCCGGTCGCCCACACGCCGCGGAAAATGCTTGATCTGGGCGAAGCCGGACTGCGCGAATACGTGCAGCGGATCGGCCTGTACCAGACCAAAGCCAAACACATCATCGAAATGTGCCGCATGCTGCTCGAACTGCACGGGAGCGAAGTGCCGCAGACGCGCGAGGCATTGGAAGCCCTGCCCGGCGTGGGGCGCAAAACCGCCAATGTGATCCTCAACACCGCCTTCGGCCAGCCGACCATCGCGGTGGATACGCACATCTTCCGCGTCAGCAACCGCACCGGCCTGGCCCCCGGCAAGACCGTGCTGGCAGTGGAGCAGAAGCTGATGAAAGTGGTGCCGGACGCATTCAAACAGGATGCGCACCACTGGCTGATCCTGCACGGGCGCTATGTGTGCACGGCACGCAAGCCGAAATGCCGTGAGTGCATCATCAGCGATCTGTGCGAATACAAGGACAAGGTGTTCTGATGTTTCAGCCAAGCCGCGACGAAGCAAGAAACTTTCTGTTCGAATCCTGGCGCAAACGCTGCGCCAAAGAACTGCTGTCGCCGCTGGAAGACCTTACCGCGCAGTTGATCGACAAGCACCCGGAATATCACCCGCTGTTCAATGAACCGGAACGCAATCAGGACAAGGATTTCGCGCCGGATGGCAATGTGGTGAATCCTTTCCTGCATTTGATGATGCACCTGACCATCGAGGAGCAAATCAGCATCGGCCAGCCGCCCGGCATCCGCGAGCAGTTTGCGCGCCTGACACAGAAGTACGAATCGGAACACGAGGCGCAGCACGCGATGATGGATTGCCTCGGTGAGATGATCTGGCAGGCGCAACGCAACCAGACCGCGCCCGATGCCGCGATTTACCTGTCCTGTCTGGAGAAACAATGAGACTTTCCAGGATCACCACCCGCACCGGCGACAATGGCACGACCGGATTGGCCGACGGCTCCCGCCTGCCCAAGAATCACCCGCGCATCGCCGCCATCGGCAGTGTGGACGAATTGAACAGCCAGCTTGGCGTACTGCTCGCTGAAACGCTGCCCGATGAAGTGCGCGCGGAACTGTTGCGCATCCAGAATGACCTGTTCGATCTGGGCGGGACGCTGGCCGTGCCGGGCGCACCCTTCGCCGAAGCCAAACTGTCCCGCCTGGATGGGGCGATCGCGCATTACAACACGGGACTGCCGCCACTGAAGGAGTTTATCCTGCCCGGCGGCAGCCGCGCCGCCGCACTTTGTCATGTCGCGCGCAGCGTGGCGCGCCGCACCGAGCGCGATTATTCGCACCTGATGCAAAACGAAACCATCCCGGCTGAAGGATTGCACTATCTGAATCGACTTTCCGATTTGTTGTTCGTGCTCTGCCGCGTGTTGAATCGCGCGGCGGGACGGCAGGAAACGCTGTGGCAGCGTTAGGACTGGCTCGGCGGCGGTACTGATTTCGGTTTGCGCAGGCCAAGCAACGTCATCACGTAGCCCGACAGGCAATAGCCAAAGAACAGCAGGAACAGGTGCAGCGGCGGATCGACCGACACCAGGATGAAGAACAGGGCGAACAGGAAGATGACGATGAACGGCACGCTCTTGCGCATGTTGATCGCCTTGAAGCTGTAGTATTTCAGGCTGCTGACCATGCTCAAACCGGCAAACACGGTGAGCGCGGCCGCGTACCAGCGCAGGTCGTTGCCGCTGAAACGGTTATCCGCCATCACCCAAACGAATCCCGCCACCAGCGCCGCCGCCGCCGGGCTGGGCAAGCCCTGGAAGTAGCGCTTGTCGATCACGTCGATATTGGTGTTGAAACGCGCCAGCCGCAGCGCGCCACCCGCGCAATAGATGAAGGCGGCGAACCAGCCCCATTTGCCCAAGTCGCGGAACGCCCATTCGTACATCAGAATGGAAGGTGCAACGCCGAACGACACCATGTCGGACAAGCTGTCATATTGCGCGCCGAATTCGCTCTGTGTATGCGTCATGCGCGCCACCCGCCCGTCCAGCCCGTCCAGCACCATGGCGATGAAGATGGCCACTGCAGCAATCTCGTAGCGTCCGTTCATCGCTTGCACGATGGCATAGAACCCGGCAAACAGGGCCGCCGTGGTGAACAGGTTGGGCAACAGATAAATGCCGCGCCGGCGCAAGTCCATTTTGCTGCGATGATTCATCGGGTTCATGGGGTCAGGCGAGCCGTGCCAGGATGGTTTCAGTGGCGGACACTTTATCACCGATACTGACCTTGACGGTAGCGCTCAATGGCAGATAGACATCCACCCGCGAGCCGAAGCGGATGAAACCGTAACGCTGGCCGCGGCTCAGCACATCGCCCTCCTTGATGTAACACAGGATGCGCCGCGCGATCAATCCGGCCACCTGAACGAAGGTCACGGTCTGCCCGTCGCGGGTGGTCAGCACCACGGCGTTGCGCTCGTTTTCGGCAGAAGCCTTGTCCAGATCGGCATTCACGAACTTGCCGGGAAAATACCGGATCTTCTCGACCCTGCCATCGACCGGGCTGCGGTTGGAGTGCACGTTGAACACGTTCATGAACACACTGACCAGGATCGCCTCGCGCTCGCCATACGGGTCCTGCGCGCGCTCGACCTTGATCACTTTGCCGTCGGCTGGGGACAGCACGGCATCCGCATCCTGCGGAATCTCACGCGCCGGATCACGGAAGAATTGCACCACAAAAATAAAGATGATCCACAGCGGGATCGACCAGCTCAGGCACCAAGCGGATACGGCCAGTGCCACAACCAGAGAGATTGCGATGAACGGCCAGCCCTCGCGGGCGATGATGGGGTGGGGATAGTTATTCATCAGGATTTTGGATTTGGGATTTGGGAGTTAGCAGAGTGGAGAGAGGATCAGGGGGTTTGCCCCAAATCCTCAATCCTAATTTCCGAATCCTAGTTCTTGGACTGATCGACCAGCTTGTTCTTGCCAATCCAGGGCATCATGGCGCGCAATTGCCCACCGACCAATTCGATCGGATGCTCCGCATTTAAGCGGCGGCGTGCGGTCATTTCCGGGTAGTTGGTGCGGCCTTCCAGGATGAACTGCTTGGCGTAGGAACCGTTCTGGATGTTCTTCAGACATTCCTTCATCGCGGCGCGTGACGGGTCGGCGATCACGCGTGGCCCGGTGACGTATTCACCGTATTCCGCGTTGTTGGAGATCGAGTAGTTCATGTTGGCGATGCCGCCTTCGTAAATCAGGTCCACAATCAGTTTCATTTCGTGCAGGCATTCGAAATAAGCCATTTCCGGCGCATAGCCCGCTTCCACCAGGGTTTCAAACCCCGCCTTGATCAGTTCCACCGCACCGCCGCACAGCACCGCCTGTTCGCCGAACAGATCGGTCTCGGTCTCTTCGCGGAAGTTGGTTTCGATCACGCCGCCCTTGGTGCCACCATTGGCTGCTGCGTAGGACAGGGCGATGTCTTTTGCCTTGCCGCTCTTGTCCTGATGCACGGCGATCAGGCTCGGCACGCCGCCGCCTTTCAGGTATTCGGAACGCACGGTGTGGCCGGGGCCTTTCGGCGCGATCATGATGACGTCCACATCGGTGCGGGGTATGACCTGGTTGTAGTGCACGTTGAAACCGTGCGCGAACGCCAGGGCGGCGCCCGTCTTGATGTTCGGCGCAACTTCCTTGTTGTACACATCCGGGATGTTCTCGTCCGGCAACAACATCATCACCACGTCGGCGTTCTTCACGGCATCGGCCACTTCGGCAACTTTGATCCCGGCCGCTTCCGCCTTCTTCCAGGAAGCACCGCTCTTGCGCAGGCCGACCGTCACGTTGACGCCCGAGTCGCGCAGGTTCTGCGCATGGGCATGGCCTTGCGAGCCGTAGCCGATGATGGTCACTTGTTTGCCCTTGATCAGGGACAGGTCTGCGTCTTTGTCGTAATAAACTTTCATGTTGGCCTCGTTAAAAATAAATCAAAAAATGCGGGTCGGGTTTCAACCCGACACGTCAGGCAAAAAAGCACCCTGGATTGTATGCACCTAGAGTTTCAAAATCCGCTCGCCGCGCCCGATGCCGGAGGCGCCGGTGCGCACCGTCTCCAGGATCAGCTTGTGTTCGATCGCCTGCAGGAAGTGGTCAAGCTTGTGCCCGGCGCCGGTAAGTTCGATGGTGTAGGTCTTGTCCGTCACGTCGATGATGCGGCCGCGGAAGATGTCGGTGATGCGCTTGAGTTCTTCGCGATCGCCACCCTCCGCCTGCACCTTGAGCAGCATCAGCTCGCGCTCGATATGGTCGCCGTCGGTGAGATCCATCACCGCCACCACATCCACCAGCTTGTTGAGCTGTTTGTTGATCTGCTCGATCACCGCATCCGAGCCGCTGGTCACGATGGTCATGCGCGACAGGGTTTTATCTTCGGTCGGCGCGACCGTGAGCGATTCGATGTTGTAGCCGCGCGCCGAGAACAGCCCGGACACCCGCGACAGCGCGCCGGCTTCATTCTGCATCAGCAGGGAAATGATATGGCGCATGTTAAAGATCCTCCGCCATGATGATTTCGGACAAACCCTTGCCGCCCGGCACCATCGGGAACACATTCTCGGTCGGGTCGGTGTGGAAATCGAGGAACACCAGATCATCCTTGCGCGCGAAGGCTTCCTTCAGCGCGCCTTCCACGTCGCCGGGCCGATTCACGCGCACCCCCACATGGCCATACGCCTCGGCCAGTTTGATGAAGTCGGGCAGGGCATCCATATACGATTCGGAGTAGCGGTTGCCGTGGAAGAACTCCTGCCACTGGCGCACCATGCCCAGATAACCGTTATTAAGCAAAATCACCTTGATCGGCAGGTGAAACTGTTTGCAGGTTGACAGTTCCTGGATGTTCATCTGGATGCTGCCTTCGCCGGTAACACAGGCGACCTGCGCGCCCGGATGCGCCAGTTGCACCCCCATCGCGGACGGCAGGCCGAAACCCATGGTGCCGAGACCGCCAGAGTTGATCCAGCGGCGCGGCTGGCTGAACTTGTAATACTGCGCAGCCCACATCTGGTGCTGCCCCACGTCGGAGGTGATAAACGCATCGCCGTGTGTCACTTCATACAACTTCTCGATCACATACTGCGGTTTGATAACCTCGGTCGAGTTGCGGTAGGTTAATGATTTCTTGCCGCGCCACGCCTCGATGTCCCGCCACCATGACTTGAGTGCGGCAGCATCCGGTTTCTGCTTGCTCGCCCGCAGCAAGGCCAGCATATCGTCGAGCACGTGCCGCACATCGCCGACCAGCGGCACATCCACCTTCACCCGCTTGGAAATGGACGCGGGATCGATGTCGATATGGATAATCTTGCGCGGCACTTCGGCGAAGTGCGCCACATTGCCGATCACCCGATCATCGAAGCGCGCGCCGACCGCCAGCAACACGTCGCAATGCTGCATCGCCATGTTGGCTTCCAGCGTGCCGTGCATGCCGAGCATACCGAGGAAATTCTTGTCCGGCGACGGGTAGCCGCCCAACCCCATCAGCGTGTTGGTGACAGGGAAATCCAGCAGCCGCGCCAGTTCGGTCAGTTGTTTGGCGGCATCGGACAACACCACGCCACCGCCGGTATAGACCATCGGCCGCTTGGCCGCGAGCAACATCTGCACCGCCTGCTTGACCAGTAAAGGGTCGCCATGGCTCGCCGGATTGTAGGAACGGATATTGACCGTGGCCGGATACTCATATACGGCTTTCTGGTTCGACACATCCTTGGGAATGTCCACCAGCACCGGACCGGGACGGCCGGTGCGGGCCAGATAGAACGCTTTTTTCAGAGTAATGGCAATGTCTTTTGGATCTTTCACCAGAAAATTATGCTTGACGCAGGGGCGGGTAATCCCGACCGCATCCACTTCCTGGAAGGCGTCTTCGCCGATGAAGCCGGTCGGCACCTGGCCGCTGATCACCACCAGCGGAATCGAATCCATGTAGGCGGTGGCAATCCCGGTCACCGCATTGGTCAGGCCGGGGCCCGAAGTGACCAGCGCCACACCCACCTTGTCGGTGGAGCGCGCGTAACCGTCAGCCGCGTGGACTGCGGCTTGTTCGTGGCGCACCAGAATATGCCTGACCTGTTCCTGCTTGAACAGCTCGTCATAAATAAACAACACCGCACCGCCGGGATAGCCAAAAATGTACTCGACTCCCTCTTCCTGCAAACAGCGGACGGTTATTTCAGCACCGGTCAGTTCCATGATCGACTACCTGTTGATTGCCACAATATAAGGTCGTGCACGATAATGGCTGGCGCCCTTTTGGTCAACCCCGAAACGCGTGCGGGCGGCCTGAAAACCCTTGCTGCAACAGGAATTTGCTATCATCAACACCCTGCCGACTCAGCACTGTCAACCTTGTCAACTCCAACCCGGCTTGCCGATTTTCTCGCCAGCGTCGAACGCCGCGCCTTCAAGCATGCGGCCTACGCGGTGCGCGACGAGCAGGCGGCACTGGATATTGTGCAGGAATCGATGATCAAACTGGCGCAACGCTACGGCGACAAACCGGCAGAGGAATTCCCCATGCTGTTCCAGCGCATCCTGCAGAACGGTATTCGCGACCATTTCCGCCGCCGGAAAGTGCGCAACGCCCGCTTCAGCCTGTTCTCCTCGTTCACTTCGCCACAAAGCGAGGACGACGTGGACGTGCTGGAGATACTGCAGGACAATACAAACGCCAGCCAACCGGCCACTCCGTATGCCGCCGCCGCCGACGGGCAACTGCGCGCCATCATCGAATCCGCCTTGCAGGCGCTTGCGCCGCGTCAACGCGAAGCCTTCCTGCTGCGTTACTGGGAGGGTCTGGATACGGCGGAAACCGCAGCCGCAATGGGTTGCACCGAAGGCAGCGTCAAGACACACTGTTCGCGCGCCACCGCCACACTGGCACGGATTTTGAAACAAAAGGGAATAGACTTGAGATGGGCATCCGACTAAATCGCCAAGAGTTCACCGCATTGCTCGACGAATCGGCACACCGGTTGCCGTCCGCAGTCGCCGCGCGCCTGGCTGTTGCGCGCGGGATTGCGCTGCAACGGCAGGCGCGGCACAGCCCCTTGCAGGCATTTTTGTATCAACTGGCCCCGGCGCTGGCGGTACCGGCACAGCGGCACCGGATCGGCTGGGGAACGGCGTTGCTGGCCGCGCTTTTACTTGCTGCGGCGCTGCAATGGCAGTCAGCCCCGGGGCACGACTATAGCGCGCTCGACTTGGCTATCCTGACCGACGAATTGCCCCTCAGCATGTATGTCGATTAAAAACCGTGATACAAAAATCCAATAAATTGTTTCTGCATGCCGCCTTGCTGGGCGGCATTCTGTTGTTATCACCCGCCATCGTTCTGGCTGAAAACTGGGCCAACCTGCCACCCGACCAGCAACAATTGCTGGCGCCGCTGGCCGCCACCTGGAATAAGCTGGAAACCGCCGAGCAAAAAAGTTTTATCGGCGTCGCCAAGGCATATCCGCAATTGCCGGCGGAAAAACAGCAGCGCCTGCGCGAGCAGATTGCGTCCTGGGCCGCGCTAACCCCGGCCCAGCGCCACCAGGCACGGGAGAAATTCACCGCCTTCAGCAAGGTGCCCGCCGAGAAACGCGAAGCGGTAAAACAGATGGTGCGCGAGCAGGAAGCCAAACCCGCCGCGCAGAAATAAGCCCGCGGTTCAACGCCGTTCGGCACGCCAGAGCAAGGTCAGCGCCAAGCCCAGGAATATCCAGCTCATCGCGGTTGCGCTGAAAGGGGCAGGCCATTCGTTCAGCGCGCCCAGATTGGCGAACAGACGCCCGGCAAAGTGGAAGCCCAAACCCAGCACGACCCCGACAAATATCCTGCCGCCGATGCCGCCCTCGCGCCGCTGGTAGGCCGAGAATGGCAGCGCCAGCAACAGCATCACCAGCACCGCAAACGGATAAACCAGCTTGTTCCATAGGGCGATGTCATAGCGCACGGTCTTCTGCTTGTTGTCGGCGAGGTGGCTCGTGTACTGGTACAAATTCCACGCCGACATCTGCTCCGGCACCACCATCAGCACGGTAAGAATGGCGGGGGTAAGCGATGAACGCCATTCCGCCGGGGACGGTGTTTCGACAGCGGTTCCCGCCGCATTGAACAGGGTGCGGCGGACCCCTTCCAGTTGCCAGAAGCCTGCGCGTTGCCAGGTGGCGCGCCCGGCGGTGGTGATGCTGCGCAATTGATAGTCCGGATCAAACTGGTAGATGCTCACGTTGAGCAGCGAGGTGTCGGGCAGCACATTCCTGACATTGACGAAGCTGCCCTCGTCCTTCACCCACACACCGGAACGGAATTCCTTAATGTTGACCTGCGCGTTTTGCGCTTTGAGCTTAATCTGTTGCGCCAGTTTTTCGCTTGGCGGCGCGATGAATTCGCCGAAGATGAAACATAGCAGCAGCAATGGCGCGCCGATGCGCAACAGGGTCGCGATCATCTGGAGCAGCGAAACACCGGAGGCGCGATAGACCGTCAATTCCGAATTCGCCGCCAGCTGCACCAGCGCAAAAATTGCGCCGATCAGCACCGCGACCGGAAACAGCTCATAGACGTGGCCGGGCAGGGTCAGCAGCACAAACAGCAAAACATAGCCGAGCCGGTAGTCGCCGCGCCCTATCTCGTTTATCTGGTGAAGCAAATCGAACAACGCAAACAGCATCAGCAGGGCGGCGAACACCAGGCCTATGCTCAGGTAGATTTCGCGCGCAAGGTAACGGCGGAGCAGTTTCATCGCCAAAACCTCCACCACGGCATGAGCGAAGAACGGTGGCGGAACAGGATAAACAGGATTAGCAGCATAACGAGATGCAAGCCCCACAAACCGGGCAACGGACTGACTTTTTGCTGCGCCACCCAGGAATTGGTCACGCTGATCATGTTGTTGTAGAACATATACAGCACGATCGCGCCGATCAGATTAAGCGAGCGCCCCGCACGCGGGTTGACATAGCTGAGGGGGATTGCCAGCAGCGCCAGAATCAGTGCACTCAAGGGCAAACCGGTACGCCAGTGCAGCTCCGACGCGTGCAGGGGATGCGGATGCTGCAACAGGTAGAGCGTGGAATAGCCCTTTATATTCGGCCGCGCCTTGCCCAGTTCGGCCGGCTCGATACGCACCGCGTAACGCTCAAAATGGGAGATGCGATAGTCGGCCTGCCCCGGGATGCCTTCATAGCGCGCGCCATTCAGCAACACCAGAAAACGGTCGCCATTCTCCGCCGTTTCCTGATATCCCTCTTTCGCCACCATGGTGCCCTCTTTACCGTTCTGCAAAGAACGCACAAAGATGTTGCCAACGCGTTTGCTGGCTGCATCCAGGTCTTCCAGGAAAAACACGCGATCATCCCGTCTCGATTCGCGGAAGATGCCGGGCGTGGCATGCGCCACATCGTCGCGGCTTTCCAGTGTGCGCTTGAATTCGTCCGCCTTGGAGAGTGCCCAAGGCGACAGCACAAAACTAAGGAAGGCAATCAACAGGCTGACCGGAATCGCATAGCCCAGCACCGGACGCACCCAGCGCGAAAGCCCCATGCCGGCGGAAAACCAGACCACCATCTCGCTGTCGCGGTAGCAGCGCGACAGCGTGATCAGAACGGAAAGAAACAGGCTGATGGAAAGCAGCACCGGCAGATAGTTCAGGGCGCTGAAACCGAGCATCACCAGCACGCCATCCACCGCCAACAAGCCGCTGACCGATTCGCTCAGAAAACGGATCAACTGGGTGAACACCACGATGCCGAGCAAAATGGAAAACACCAGCACCCCGGTGGCGACAAACTCGCGCATCAGCGAGCGATAAAAAATCCCGCGAATCCTCGACGGGCAAGACATTTTTGACTTTTGCGGCGTGGATTGCGGATAATCCGGCATCTGGATGGAATCAGAGTTCAATTGGGGAGAGGCGCGTGGAATTTAGCATAAAACAGGGCAATCCGGAAAAACTGAAGAGCGCGTGCGTGGTGGTTGGCGTACATGAAGGCGGCAAGCTATCGAAGGCGGCGCAAGCGCTTGACAAGGCCTGCAAACATACCTTGAGCGACCTCATCGCGCAGGGCGACATGAGCGGCAAATCGGCTTCAACCCTGCTGCTGCACAAACTGCCCGGGATTGACGCCGAACGGGTATTGCTGGTCGGCTTGGGCAAGGCGGGGGAACAAGGCGCAAAATCCCGCATCGAGATCCTGCAAGCCCTGTTCAAAGCGCTGCATGGCACGCCCGCCAAAGAGGCATCGCTCTACCTGGCGGAGGAAGCAAACGACAACGATGCCGGTTGGCTGCTGCGCCAAGCCGTGTTTATCGCCAGCGGGCAAGCGTTCCGCAGCGACAGCCTGAAAAGCAAACCCGCGGAGACGGCAAAACTCAAGCACATCACCTTCGCTTTCCTGGACAAACCCCAGGCATCGCTGAAGGAAGGGGTTGCCCGATCTGCCGCCGCCGCGCGCGGCATGGCCCTGGCCAAAGCCCTTGGCAACCTGCCAGGCAACATCTGCACCCCGAGCTACCTCGCCGCCCAAGCGCTGGCGCTGGCCAAGGCGCACAAGAAAATCAAGACCACGGTGCTGGATGAAAATGACATGCGCAAGCTGGGCATGGGCGCTTTGCTCGCCGTGACGCGGGGCAGCGAACAGCCCGCCAAACTCATCACCCTGGAATACAGCGGCGCGGACAAGAAACAAAAACCCGTGGTGCTGGTGGGCAAGGGCATCACTTTCGATTCCGGCGGCATCTCGCTCAAACCCGGCGCCGAAATGGACGAGATGAAATACGACATGTGCGGCGCGGCGAGTGTGCTCGGCACCCTGCAGGCAATCGCCGAAATAGGGCTTAAGCTCAACGTGGTCGGGGTAATCCCCAGCGCCGAAAACCTGCCATCCGGCAGTGCCAGCAAGCCTGGAGACATCGTCACTTCGATGTCCGGCCAGACTGTCGAGATTCTGAATACCGATGCCGAAGGGCGTCTGGTACTGTGCGATGCGCTGACTTATGCGGCGAAATTCAAGCCCGACACGGTGATTGATCTGGCCACCCTCACCGGGGCCTGCGTCATCGCGCTGGGACATGTCGCCAGCGGCCTGTTCAGCAATGACGACAAACTCGCCGCAGACCTGCTCGCCGCCGGCGCAGAGACGCATGACCGTGCCTGGCAACTGCCCCTATGGGACGACTACCAGCCGCTGCTGGACAGCAATTTTGCCGACATGCAGAACATTGGCGGGCGGGCGGGCGGCAGCATCACCGCCGCCTGCTTCCTGTCGCGCTTCACCAAAGACTACCGCTGGGCTCACCTCGACATCGCCGGCACCGCCTGGTTCTCCGGCAAGGAAAAAGGCGGCACCGGCAGGCCGGTACCGCTGCTCACCCAATATCTGATCAACCGCGCCACAAAGTGACCAAAGTCGATTTCTACACCGGCAGCGGGGACAGGTTGCGCACTGCTTGCCAGCTAAGCCACAAGGCGATGCAAAGCGGCGTGCGGGTATTGCTGCACGTGCCGGATGATGGATTGGCCGACCAGTTGGATAAACTCCTGTGGCACTACCCGCCGACTGCTTTCATCCCGCACTGCCACAGCAGCGAGGCGGAAGCGGCCGACATGCCGGTGGTGATCGGGTGCGACGAAAACTTTCCCCATTCCGAATTGCTGATCAGCCTGCATCAGGAATGCGTGTCTTTTTTTAGCCGCTTCGAGCGCGTGATCGAAATCGTTGGTCGTGACGCAGAAGAGGCCCAACGCGGTCGCCTGCGTTTCAAACATTACCGCGACCGCGGTTACGAGTTGGGCCACATCGACCTCGCCAAGTTGCGTACATGACCATTTCCGAAAATCCCGCGCAGGATTTCCCTTTGCTGACCGGAGTGGTACCCGATGCAGCGGATGATTTGCCGGTGCTGACCGACATTGCGGCGGAACCTTCCCCTTCTCCCGTGTTGCCACCCGCCGCGGCCAATCCCCCATCAGAATTGGCGCAGGCGATCGAAACTTATCTTGAGACGGTATTGACCGAAAAACTGAAAGCGCACCTGGCGATTGCCCAGCAATGGGCGGTCGATGCGGCGGTGGCGGAATTGAAGAGCGAACTGCCGGCACTGATCCGCTCGGCACAGGAACACGCGGACACGAACCGATAGCCCGTCTCCGGGGCCGCGCGGAGTTGGTATAATCGCGCCCTTTCAAAACCGTTCAGGACAGGCTTCACGCCGCACCGCAATGACGCAAGCAAAAGAACTCGCAAAAAGTTTTGACCCGAAAGACATCGAAGCCCGCTGGTATCCCGCCTGGGAAAACGCCGGTTACTTCAAGGCCGGACTCGACACCTCAAAACAAGACAATTTCTGCATCCTGCTGCCGCCGCCCAATGTCACCGGCACGCTGCACATGGGGCACGGCTTCAACCAGACCCTGATGGACGCGCTCACGCGCTACCACCGCATGAAGGGCGATAACACCTTGTGGCAACCGGGCACCGACCACGCGGGCATCGCCACGCAGATCGTGGTCGAGCGCCAACTCGACGCACAGGGCGTCAGCCGCCACGACCTCGGCCGCGAGAAATTCATCGAAAAGGTTTGGGAGTGGAAGGAGTATTCAGGCAACACCATCACCAAGCAGATGCGCCGCCTGGGCACTTCGCCCGACTGGTCGCGCGAACGCTTCACCATGGATGCCGGCCTGAACAAGACCGTCACCGCCACCTTCGTGCGCCTGTTCAACGAAGGTCTGATCTATCGCGGCAAACGCCTGGTGAACTGGGACCCAAAACTGCACACCGCCGTTTCCGACCTGGAAGTGGTGCAGGAAGAAGAAGACGGTTTCATGTGGCATATCCGCTATCCGCTGGCGGACGGCGAAGGTTTCCTGACCGTCGCCACCACCCGTCCCGAGACCATGCTGGGCGACGTGGCGGTGATGGTGCATCCGGAAGACGAGCGCTACAAACATCTTATCGGCAAGCAGGTTACGCTGCCGCTGTGCGAGCGCACCATCCCCGTCATCGCCGACGACTACGTGGACAAGGAGTTCGGCACCGGCTGTGTGAAGGTCACGCCCGCGCACGACTTCAACGACTACGCGGTGGGCCAGCGCCACGGGCTGGAAATGATCTCCGTCCTCACCCTGGATGCAAAAATTAACGAACATGCGCCGGAAAAATATCAGGGACTCGACCGCTTTGAAGCGCGCAAACAGATCGTGGCCGACCTTGAGACACTCGGCCTGTTCGAAAAGACCGAGAAACACAAACTCAAAGTGCCGCGCGGCGACCGCACCGGCGTGGTGATCGAGCCGATGCTGACCGACCAATGGTTCGTCGCGATGAGCAAGGCCGGCCCGGAAGGTAAATCCATCACCGAACAGGCACTGGAATGTGTGAGTTCCGGCGAGATCAGGTTTCACCCCGAGAACTGGGTCAACACCTACAACCAGTGGCTGAACAACATCCAGGATTGGTGCATCTCGCGCCAACTGTGGTGGGGGCATCAAATCCCGGCCTGGTACGGCACCAACGGCGAAGTGTTCGTTGCGTGCGATGCCGACGAAGCGCGCCAGCTGGCCGACAAAGCCGGCTATGCCGGGCAACTCGACCGCGACAACGACGTGCTCGACACCTGGTTCTCGTCCGCGCTGTGGCCGTTCTCCACGCTGGACTGGGAAGAGGGCAAGCCGTTCGACGCGCAGAACGCTTTCGTGAAGCAATACCTGCCCTCGTCCGTGCTGGTCACCGGCTTCGACATCATCTTCTTCTGGGTGGCGCGCATGGTGATGATGACCAAACACCTCACCGGGAAAATTCCGTTCAGGGATGTATATGTGCACGGCCTGATCCGCGATGCGGAAGGGCAGAAGATGTCAAAGTCCAAAGGCAACGTGCTCGACCCCATCGACCTCATCGACGGCATCGGCATCGAAGAGCTGGTGAAGAAGCGCACCACCGGCCTGATGAACCCGAAAGATGCGGAAAAGATCGAGAAACGCACGCGCCGCGAATTCCCCGAGGGCATCACTGCATTTGGCACTGATGCCTTGCGCTTCACCTTCGCTTCGCTCGCCTCGCCCGGACGCGACATCAAATTCGACATGCAGCGCTGCGAAGGTTATCGCAACTTCTGCAACAAGCTGTGGAACGCCACGCGCTTCGTGCTGATGAATTGCGCAGGCAAAGATGTTGGCCTGGATGAATCGCTGCCGCTGGAATTTTCCGCCGCCGACAAGTGGATAATCAGTGAATTGCAAAAGACCGAAGCCGAGATGGCGACACATTTTGCCGACTACCGTTTCGACATGGCGGCACGCGCAGTGTACGAGCTGGTGTGGAACACCTACTGCGACTGGTATGTGGAACTGGCCAAAGTGCAGTTGAACGGCACCCCTCACCCCAACCCTCTCCCGGAGGGCGGGGGAGCAAACGATGTCACGCTCGCGCGTGACAATTCTTTAATCCTCGCACAACAACGCGCCACGCGCCGCACTCTGGTGCGCGTGCTGGAAACTATCCTGCGTCTGGCGCACCCGATCATCCCGTTCATCACCGAGGAGTTGTGGCAGTCGGTCGCGCCGATGGCGAACCGGAAGGGCGACAGCATCATGCTGCAAGCCTATCCCAAGGCCGACGCAGGCAAGATCGACGAGGCCGCCATCGCCCAGATCAAATTGTTGCAAGAGCTGGTCAACGCTTGCCGCAGCCTGCGCAGCGAGATGAACCTGTCGCCCGCCGCGCGTGTGCCGCTGATCGCGGCCGGCGATGCAACGGTATTGAACGCGCTGGCGCCTTACCTCAGCAGCTTGGGCAAACTGGGCGAAGTGCAGGTCGTCGCCGAACTGCCGGAAGGCGACGCGCCGGTATCCATCGCCGGAAATTTCAAATTGATGCTGAAAGTGGAGATCGACGTGGCCGCGGAACGCGAGCGCCTGGACAAGGAGATCACGCGTCTGAGCAACGAGATCACCAAGGCCAACGCCAAACTCGGCAACGAAAGTTTCGTCGCGCGCGCCCCGGCGGCGGTGGTGGAACAGGAGAAGAAACGTCTGGAAGCTTTCGGGACTACGCTGCTGCAGTTGCAGGTACAGCGCAAGAAGCTGGGGTAGCCAGCCAAGGAATAGAATCAGTCCGCGGAAAACACGAAAGGCACGAAAACTGACCGTGCGAAATTTATTTCACGTTCGTATGTTTCGTGTATTTCGCGGACTATTGCATTGGCTTTAACGGCGGCGGATAAAAAAGACGAATTCGCCGTCCTGCCCGGTCGATGCGATCAACTGATTGCCGGTCTTGCTGCAAAAATCAACGAAATCCCTGGGCGCGCCTTTGTCGGTTGCAGTTACTTTCAACACCTGGCCTGCAGCCATTGCCGACAATGACTTCTTGGCGTGCAGAATGGGCAAGGGACAGGCCAGCTTGCGCACGTCCAGTTCGGCGTCGAAAACAGGATCGCTCATGCTTCCAACTCCCCGCCCGCGTGATACCACGCGGTAATTCCGCCTTGCAGATTAAATACTTGGGCATGCCCCTGAGCGGCGGCAAAAGCCGCGGCCTGGGCGGAACGGCCGCCCATCTGGCAGTAAAACACGGTCGGCCGGTTTTTTTCCAGCTCGTGCAAACGCAAGGGCAACAGATGCAGCGGCAAAGGGGTCGCACCCTTGATACGGCCGCGCGCGATTTCAGCATCGGTACGCACATCGATCAGCTGGGCATCCCCGGCGGCGATCAATGCCGGCAATTCGGCCACTGTGATATTTCTGAATCCATTCACTGCAATTTTCCTTTCCTGACAACTACGGCTCATTTTCGTGATCGGACAACAATCTTGAAACGCGGGTGTTGGCCATCGCCAGCCGTTTCACCAGCAAACGCAAGAAAGCCTCGCTGAATTGATAGCGGCAATTGGCGGTTGCCCGCGCCAGCACTTCCGGGTCGATCTCGATCAGTTTGACATCCGTCTTGGCATACACATCGGTGGAGCGCTTGGCATCCTTGCCGGAGAGGTGGGCCATTTCACCAAAGCAATCTCCCTTGTGCAACAAACTCAGCAAACGTCCCAGCTTGATCACCCGAACCGATCCGCCGGCAATGATGTAGAAATTCTGGCCGGTATCACCCTCGTGCAGAATCCGCTCGTCCTTGTGCACCTTGCGCCATTCGCTGATGCGCAGCACCTCCCATAATTCGACATCGCCAAAATCGGCAAAGAAAGGCAAGGCGCGGATTGTGTCGAATTTTTCAGTATCGAATATCTGTTCCTGCTGCGGCACATTGTGGCTGATAAAAGAGACCAGATCGCGCGCCATTTCATCCCATGTCTGATAACGTTGCGCGGTGTCCTTGCACATGGCGCGTTGCGCGATGGCGTCCATCGCGGGGGGGATTTCCGGACGATAGTTGCTCGGCGGCGGCGGTTCGATGTTCATTATCTGGTAGATCATGCTGTAGTTGTTGGCCGCATCGAAGGGCAATTTACCGGTCAGCATGCGGTACATCGTCACCCCGAGCGAGTAGATGTCGGTTTGATGCGTCAGGGATTGTTCCTTGATTTGTTCCGGCGACATGTAGGCGGGCGACCCCACACCGGTCACCTGTGTCGTCTGCTGGTTTTCCAGAAAAGCCGCACCGAAGTCGGATATTTTGATGTCGCTCTCGCCGCGCAGCAGGATGTTCGCCGGCTTGATGTCGCGGTGGATCACCCCCTGATATTGGGCGTATTCCAGCGCTTTGCAGCACTTGTAGATAATTTCCGCGATACGCCCGAGCGGCAGCAGGTGATCGACTTCGGCAAATCTTTCCAGCGTCTCTCCCTCGATATATTCCATCACCATGTAATTCACCTCCCCCTCCATTACGGCATCGAATATCTTGACGATGTGCGGATGGGAGAGTTTGCCGGCCAGCGAGGCCTCGGTCAGTAGCAATTTGCGGAATGCCTTGCCGCTGGCGCTGTGTTGCAGCACCCCGGGATTGAAAAGTTTTATCGCTACCTGCTGCTGGCTGAACGGGTCCAGCGCGAGAAACACGGTGCTGGTGGCACCGCGTCCAAGCTCTTTGACAACCTGATATTTTCCGATGGATTGCATGCGTGAGATTGTGCCGACGGGAGCGCATTCTGCGGTTTTGGCGCCTGCCTGTCCAGCCCGGGGAACCGCGCGTTGTCGGTGCTATCATAGCCGCATGGACAAAATCATCCTCTCCCTGCTGCTGCTGTTCCCGCTACCGCTCGCGGCGGACGGCTTACCCGATCTGGGTGACGTATCGCAGACCTCCATATCGCCGCAAATGGAACGCCAGATTGGCGAGCAGAGCATGCTGCAGATTCGCGCCAGTGAAGGCTATCTCGACGATCCCGAGCTGAGCGACTATCTCAACCGGCTGGGCCAGCGTCTCGTCGCCAGCAGCAGCGAGCCGGGGCAAGCCTTTGAGTTCTTCGTGATCGATGACAGCACGGTCAACGCCTTTGCCCTGCCCGGCGGCTTTATCGGCGTCAACACGGGACTGCTGCTGCTGGCGCAAAGCGAGTCGGAGCTGGCTTCGGTGTTAAGCCACGAAATCTCGCACGTCACCCAGCATCATCTGGCGCGCATGGTATCCGGGCGGAAATATGATTCGCTTGCGGCGTTGGCCACGGTTGCGGTCGCGATCCTTGCCGCGCGCAGCAATCCGGATGCTTTGCAGGCGGGTATCGTCGGCGCGCAGGGCGGCGTGCTCCAGCGCCAACTTGATTTCACACGCGAACATGAAAAAGAGGCCGACCGTATCGGCATGGGCATCCTGCAACGATCCGGACTCGATCCGCACGCCATGGCGACGTTCTTCGAGCGCCTGCAAACCGCCACCCGGCTAATCGAGGGTAACGCCCCGAGCTATCTGCGCACCCACCCGCTGACGACCGAACGGATCGCCGATGTGGGCAATCGCGCCCAGCAGATCCCTTTCAAGCTGGTGGCAGACAGTCTGGATTTTCAGCTGATGCGCGCGCGCGTCATCGCGGCGCAAAAAAACCCGCAGGATGCGGTCGGTTTTTTTGAAGCCGCACTGGGAGAAAATAAATTCGGCAATCCGCTGGCACAGCGCTATGGCTTGGTGTTGGCCCTGTTGCGCGCGCGCAACATCGCGCGGGCGGCGAGCGAATTCGACACGCTGAAGCACCTCGCCCCGCCCAATCCAACCTTGGCCGCGCTGGACGGCAACATCAGGCAACAAACCGGCAAAGACAGCGAGATTCTCGATTTCTACCGCGCCGCGCTCAAACAGTATCCGCGCCATCGGGCGCTGGTGTTCGATTACGTCAGCGTGCTGCTGAACCGGGAACGCCATGACGAAGCCCTGCAGATATTGGACCGGGAAGTCGCGCTCGACGGCAACAACGCCAGATTGTACGAGTTACAGGCGCGCGCCTATTCGGCACTGGGCCGCCGGCAGGAGGCGCATCACGTGCTCGCGTACCATGAGATTTTGCGCGGCAACCTGCGCGGTGCCATTGAGCAACTTGAATTGGCCAAGCGCGCCGGGAATGACTATTACCAGCTCTCCACCATAGAGACCGAGCTCAAACAATACCGCGAAATCCTCGAAGCACAGCGCAAGCGAAGATAAATCGGGGCCGGTTCAGGCCGACTCGAGCGCCAGCCCGAGCAATAAGCGCCTGACCGGCGCCGGAATTGCCATCTGTAACGCGGCGCGCAAATCCGCCCATTGCGAGCCCGGCTCACCCGCCAGCAGCGGTTTGCCCGCCACGCGCAACAACACCGGCGTAATCTGCAACCTGAAATGGGTAAAAGTGTGGGTAAACGGCGGCTGCTCGCTTCTGCTGCAGGCAACCAAACCGTTGCGTTGCATAAAATTGGGTTCTTCAGTCCCGTCCAATTCCGGCAGGCTCCAGAGGCCGCCCCAGATACCGCCGGGCGGCCGTTTCTCCAGCAGGATGTCACGGTCGTGAAGCACCATGAGGAAAGTCACGCGCCTTTCAGGCACAATTTTTTTGGGTCTTGGAGTGGGCAGCACACGGGTACGCTCGGTGCGCAGCGCATTGCAATCACTCCGTAGCGGACATGCCGCGCATTTGGGGCGGCCACGAACACACACGGTTGCCCCCAAATCCATCAAGCCCTGGGTGTAGAGCGCGACATCCTGTGATGGCAGCAAAGCTTCGGCGTGCTGCCATAGCTGCTCCTCCACTTGCCGCTTGCCGGTCCAGCCTTCGATGCCGCAGTAACGAGCCAGCACACGTCTGACATTGCCGTCGAGAATCGCCTGGCGCTGGTGATATGCCAGCGCACAGACCGCTGCGGCAGTGGAACGCCCGATCCCCGGTAACGCGAGGATATCGGCGATTCGGCGCGGGAATTCTCCGCCGTGCCGCGCAACCACAACCCGCGCGGCGCGGTGCAAATTGCGCCCGCGCGCATAATAACCGAGGCCGCTCCAGTGAGCGAGCACCTGCTCCTCGCTGGCGCCGGCCAGTGTTTCAATATCGGGAAAAACCGCAATGAAGCGCAGGTAATAGGGGATTACCGTACTCACCTGAGTCTGTTGCAGCATGATCTCGGAAAGCCAGACACGATAGGCATCCTGCCCTTGCCACGGCAAGTCATGGCGGCCATGCCCCCGATGCCAGGCAACCAGCCGTTGCGCGAATGACTGTGTGTCGCTTGTGCGTAGAGGAAGGTTTATTTGAACAACCCCTTTAAACCCTGCTTAAGCTGATCTTCCACCCCGGAATTGGCTCCCCCTCCCGATTTTTGCATCAACCCGCGAATTTTCTGTTTTGCCGCATCGGATGCCATGGCGCTGAATTCCAGCTTGTACTTCGGGGCGGTGAAAGGGCCGCTCAGGTGCACCGGCACGGTCAGTCCGCCAACCTCGTCCCGGCCTCCCTGACCCTTGCTCGTCCCGGTGATAGTCGCTTTAACCAGATAATCCAGACTATCGTTGCCTAGATTGATGTCGCCTTTGCCGCCAACCCGGAGAAACGGTGATTTCATCAACAAGTCATCGTTGTGCGCCACCCCGTTGGTGATTTTAAAGCTGGCTTTCATCTCGCTAAAATCGGTCTTTTCTTCCTTGTTCACGCCCTGTGTTCTGTCAGCCCCCTTGCCGAATTCGCGCACACTTTTCGCCAAATTGATGCCTTTCACTGCGCCATCCGTCAGGTTAAGGGCCAGCTTGCCGTTCAGCCCCTTCTTCAATAAGCTAACCCGGTCGCCTTGCGTAACCACGTTAACCGCAACGTTGCCTTTGCCGCTGAGGAAATCCATCTGTAGCGCATCCTTCAACAGCGGTTCAATTTCGACCCCGCCGAGTTCAGCCTTGATCGCAAACCGGGGCACGGCCCGGCTCGCATTCAGCTCAAGTTCGCTGGCCAGATTGCCTTGGTAAAGATTCGCGTTGAATGGTGCAAGCCTCAGCACCCCGCCTTTCGCTTTCAAGTCCGCGCGTAGCCAGGTCATTTTCACGTTTGACACCTTCAGCGCGCCAATGCGCAAACTTCCCTCCAGATTTAACGGCTTCACAAGGTCCAGATTTAGCGTCTGCTCCGGTGCTGCGGGAAGCGTTTTCGTGCCGGCCGCAGTCTTGGGCAAATAAGGATCCGCATCGAACTGGTCGATCTCGATGTCGTAGCGGATGCGCGGGGATTTGAAATTATTGACTGCCGCCTTGGCTTTCAACTGGCTTTGCTGAATTTTTCCGGCAAAGTTTGCCTGTATGCTTTGGCGCTTCAAATCCGCCTGCACGCCCCCTTTTAATTCCCCTTTCAGCGTATTTCCGGGCAACTGATCACCAATCGCACTTAACGAAATCTTCATATCCGGCAAGTTGTACTGCCGGGTTTCGATGTTGCCGTTGGCAGTCGCGGACAGCCTAAGGTCATATGCCTGCGCGGGTTGCTTCACCCCCGCACTCAGCACAAGCCCGGCAATTCTGAATTGGTGCAGATTGCTTTCCAACGTGTCAAAGGACGCGGCCACGTCAAGTTTTTCGGCAGCGGCAGTCACATGGCCGTTCAATCCCAGCCCTGTTGCGGTCAAACGCTGTTTGAGCACCCCCGCCCGGGGCAAATCCAGACGCATCTCGAAGGGGGCCGACCCCTTACTGCCGGCAGCAGTCAGCTTCAGCTCCCTGGTGGAAAATTCCCCCGCGGCGCCATGCATCTCGACTTCTCCTGTCGCGCCGATTGCCAGATTGGTAAAGTCCAGCGCAGTCCCGCTGACTTGAAGTTTCAAGTCGCCGAACTTTTGCCGGTCTTGTTTGAGATCAAACAGTAATTTTGTTTTAAGCCTCGCGGACAAATCCAGTTTAGGCTCGTTCAGTTGAATATGCCCAGACAGCTCAATGTCGCCTGGCACGCCGTCGGCAATCCGTCCGCTCACCAGGTTCAACTTGGAAACGCTCGCTTCCATCCCCGTCACTTCATCCCGGTAAATCAGGGCCGCGTCGGCAACTTTGACTGATGCAATATCGAAATCAACGGGCTTACCCTGTGCCTCGGCGGCACGATCATCCGCCTTCGCAGGCGCGGCACCCAGCAGATCGTCGATACTTAGCTTGCCGCTCCGCAACTTAACCACCCGAACCTTGGCGCCGTTCAGCGCAACCCTGCTGACCACCACCCGTTGCCGCAGCAACGGCCATACAGCAAGAGAAACATCAGCGCTCCCGATTGCGGCAAACTCCTCTTCGCTTTGAACCTCAGAAAGGGTCACGGCTCCAACATGCACGCCGAGAATGGGGAAAAAAGTCAGCTTGATGTCCCCGTCTATTTTGACCGTACGGTGCGTGCTGCTCTGCACAGCTCTGATGATTTCGGGTTTGTAATTATTGGGATCGAATGTCATCGCGACATAAGCCACCCCACTGCCGGCAAGAAAAACAATTCCACCAAGCATCCACAACCCATACTTGAAATATTTATTCATGTCACCCCCGCCCAAAATTGTCCGGTGATTATAGACCAGCGGGATAACCCTCCAGGGTTTCGTGAGGGTCTGCCCCGCCTTCCTTCGAATAAAAAAACCGAAGGGGTTCACTTGGGAGTTTTTTTGCAAGGAGTCGGACAGACGGCACGGGGTCAAGTCTAAATACGGAACATCGTGTGATGAGTTGAAAGAGTTGGGAAGTTGGAAAAGTCGCAGCAGGGAGGATCGCTACGCCAAATTTGCCACTAAACACTTGGCAGCAGCAGCAAGCCGCATCGAGTCAGATCGTGGCGGGAACGTGGTGCAGTTGTCACGTTTTAGTCACGTTCAAAACAAAGCGGCTTAAGGGATCAACCTTAAACCGCCTGTTTCTATTGGTGGGCCCTCGCGGACTTGAACCGCGGACCAAAGGATTATGAGTCCTCTGCTCTAACCAGCTGAGCTAAGGGCCCGAAGAACTCAGCTTTCGCCGTCAAGGAAGCTTTTGAGTTTTTCCGAACGTGACGGGTGGCGCAATTTGCGCAAGGCCTTGGCTTCGATCTGGCGAATCCGCTCGCGGGTGACATCGAACTGTTTGCCGACTTCTTCCAGTGTGTGGTCGGTGTTCATCTCGATGCCGAAGCGCATGCGCAACACCTTCGCCTCGCGCGGGGTCAGGCTGTCGAGGATGTCCTTGGTCACATTGCGCAGGCTGTCAAACACCGCCGCGTCGATCGGCACCAGTGAATTGACGTCTTCAATAAAGTCGCCCAGGTGCGAGTCGTCATCGTCGCCTACCGGCGTTTCCATGGAGATCGGCTCTTTCGCGATCTTGAGTATCTTGCGAATCTTATCTTCTGGCATCTCCATCTTTTCCGCCAGGGTGGCGGCATCCGGCTCTTCCCCGGTTTCCTGCATGATCTGGCGCGAGATGCGGTTCATCTTGTTGATCGTCTCGATCATATGCACCGGGATGCGGATGGTGCGCGCCTGGTCGGCAATCGAACGGGTGATCGCCTGGCGGATCCACCATGTCGCATAGGTCGAAAATTTGTAACCGCGCCGGTATTCGAATTTGTCCACCGCCTTCATCAGACCGATATTGCCTTCCTGGATCAGGTCGAGGAATTGCAAGCCGCGGTTGGTGTATTTCTTCGCAATGGAAATGACCAGACGCAGGTTGGCCTCGATCATGTCACGCTTGGCACGGCGCGCCTTGGCTTCGCCGTTGGTCATCTGGCGGTTGATTTCCTTTAGGTCAAGAATCGGAATCCCGACCCGCTGTTGCAGCGCGATCATGCGCTGTTGCTGGTCAAGAATCGCCGCCTCGTGCCGCGCCAGCACTTCGCTATAGGCTTTTTTGCCCGCGATCTCGCGTTTGACCCAGTCCGGGTTGATCTCGTTGGAAGGAAAGCTCTTGATGAAATGCAGGCGCGGCATATGCGCCTTGTTCACGCACAGATCCTGAATCACGCGCTCACTGCTGCGCACCTCTTCCACCAGATTGCGCATGGTGCCGCACAAGGCTTCCACCTGTTTGGCGGAAAATCGGAATTGCATCAGCTCATCCGAAATCTGCTGCTGCAATTTATCGTATTGCTTGCTGCGGTAGCCGTATTTTTCGTACGCCTTTCCCATTTTGCCGAACAGGTCGCTGATCAGCAAAAAGCGGGCGAGCGCATCTTCCTTCAGTTGCGCCAGATTGGCGGCCGCGACCGCAGCTGCAGCCGCGGCCGCGGCCTCTTCGTCCTGCTCTTCGTCATCCTCATCCTCCGATTCTTCCGTATTGTCGTCGTCGGATTCGGTTTTTTCTTCGTCATTGCCGCCGATTTGCGCTTCTTCTTTGCCATCGACAAACCCGTCGATCAGCTCATCGACGCGCATTTCATCCTTGGCGATCTTTTCCGCCAGCGCGAGAATTTCCGCAATCGTTGTGGGGCAGGCGGAGATCGCCTGAATCATGTGCTTCAGGCCTTCTTCGATGCGCTTGGCGATCTCGATCTCGTCCTGCCGGGTCAGCAGGTTGACCACGCCCATCTCGCGCATGTACATGCGCACCGGATCGGTGGTGCGGCCAAATTCGGAATCGACGGTTGAAATGGCCGCTTCCGCCTCGGCAGCGGCATCCTCGTCGGCGACCGGGGCCGGCGCATCGCTCATCACCATGGTTTCCGCATCGGGTGCGACATCGCACACTGAGATACCCATATCGTTAATCATGCTGACCACGCCTTCGACTTGCTCGACTTCGAGCACGTCCGGCAGGTGGTCGTTAATTTCGGCGAAGGTCAGGTAACCGCGCTCCTTGCCCAGCACGATCAGCGCTTTCAAGCGGGTGCGACGCTCTTCCACATCCTGCGTGTTATCCGCCGCTTTCGCGACAGTCGCTTCGCCGGCCTTCTTTGGAGCGAGCACTTCCTTGGCGCTCGCGGCACCCGGTTTGGCTTTCCTGGAATTCCCGGTCGTTGCAGTAGGAGTGGTTTTCTTTTGCTGAGTCGCCATGCTCGATTCCCAAAAATCAAGTTAATCGTTGGCGGTCGTGCCGCCGAAAGGGCGCGAATTATACCCGAATTCCCAAAACATTTCCGGAGGTTAGGCTATGCCGGGCGGTTTGCGGGAAGCGCTTCAGGCCGGCGCGGCGCGCGCCGCCTTGATCGCCCTGAACTGCGCGCTCAAGTCCTCGTAGCGCGCGCGTTCCGGCGCGCTCATTCCGTCCAGACCTTTTGCCTGCAGCGCGGACAATTCGCTCTCGATCGCTTCGCGCCGCAAATTTTGCAGAATATCCGCAAACTCGGTTTCCACATTGAATTCTGCGCCCAGATGCAAGATTTCCGCCTGCCCCGCTTCAAGCAGGGGCGCATGCTGCGTGCCCTGAAAATGCTGAATCAATGCCGCGCTGCTGGTCTCATCCGCCGATTCGCGCAGCCAGTCTGCCAAGGCCAGGATCGCCGCGCCCTCGGCGCCTTCGCCTTGCCAACCGGACGGCAGCTCGTGCGCCAGTTCCGGCTGCATGACCAGACAGCGCAACAGGGCGCGCAGACCGGATGGACTGGCGCGCCGGGCTTTTGGCGGCGCCTGCCGCCGCGCGGCCGCGACCGGCTTGATCGCCCACAACGCCTCCAGTTCAGCCTGCTCCACACCCGCCAGTGCCGCCACTTCCTTGCGCAGCAGAAGCGCGGTGGTTGGCGCAGTGATGGCGGCAAGTAAAGGTTGCGCTTTCTTCAATAAGGCGCTGCGCCCCTCCTGCGTCTTCAAATCCACTTGCGCCGTCAGTTCACGCAAGAGATAGCCGGAGAGCGGCAGGGAATTTTCAACCTCGTGCTCGAATGCCTCGCTGCCGAATTCGCGAATGTAGGTGTCGGGATCGTGTTCTTTTGGCAGGAACAAAAAGCCGATGCGTTTGCCGTCCTGCAATTGTGGCAGCGCGTTCTCCAGCGCGCGCCAGGCAGCCTTCTGCCCCGGCTTGTCGCCGTCGAAACAGAACACCACCTGCTCGCACAAACGCAGCAGCTTTTGCACGTGATACGGCGTGGTCGCCGTGCCCAGCGTGGCGACGGCATAGTCCACGCCGTGCTGCGCCAGCGCCACCACGTCCATGTAGCCCTCGACCACGATCACGCGCTGCTGCGCGCGGATCGCCTTCTGCGCCTGGAACAGGCCATACAGTTCACGGCCTTTCTCGAACAGCGTGGTTTCCGGCGAATTCAGATACTTGGGTTCACCCTTGTCCAGCACGCGCCCGCCAAAGCCGATGACCTGGCCGCGCACGTTGATGATGGGAAACATGATGCGGTCGCGAAAACGGTCGTAGCGCTTGCCTTCGCCCTCGATCACCAGCCCGGTCTCGACCAGGCCGGCATCCTGATAATTCGGCACCGCGCTTTTCAGATTCTGCCAATCATCCGGCGCGTAGCCGATGCCGAAACGGGCAGCGACTTCGCCGCTCAAACCGCGTTTCTTCAGATACTCGATGGCGCGCGGGGTCTTTTTCAGTTGCTCGCGGTAGTAGCGCGTGGCGGTCTGCATCAGGTCGTACAGGTCGGGGGCAACCGTCTGTTGCGCGCCGGACGACTGCTCGTGCGGCACGGTCAGCCCGACACCGCGAGACAGTTCCTCCACCGCCTCGACGAAACCCATGCCGGCATGCTCCATGATGAAGCCGATAGCCGTGCCGTGCGCGCCGCAACCGAAGCAGTGATAGAACTGCTTGGACTGGCTGACCGTGAAAGACGGGGATTTTTCGTTGTGGAACGGACAGCAGGCGACGTAGTTGGCGCCGGCCTTCTTGAGCGGAACGTAGCGCTCGATCACGTCCACGATGTCGAGGCGGTTGAGCAGATCCTGAATAAAACTTTTTGGAATCACGCCGGCCCTCGCGCTTTCGCGGCCGGGATACGCCGCATCGAACAAACTAGAAAAGACTTTTGCCCGCAGATTACAAAGATTCACGCAGATTATTAAGCAACAACCACTCAATACCTGCTTGCAAACTCCAAACCCGATTTGCAGTTTAATCTCGGTTAATCTGCGTAATCTGCGAAAAAACGGGTTTGCTATTTAGTTAATTGCGCCTTGATCAGGCCGGATACCTTGCCCATGTCAGCCTTGCCGGCGAGTCTGGGTTTGATCACGCCCATGACCTTGCCCATGTCCCGCGGACCGGCTGCGCCTGCCTCGGCAATGGCTTCGGCGATGGCGGCCTTGATTTCGTCTTCGCCCAATTGCTGCGGCATATAGGTTTGCAACACGGACACTTCAAATTCTTCCACATCCACCAGGTCCTGGCGCTTCGCAGCCTTGTACTGGCTGATCGAGTCGCGCCGCTGCTTGAGCATCTTGTCAATGATCGACAGCACGTCGGCATCGGTCAGCTCGATGCGTTCATCCACTTCGCGCTGCTTCAGCGCGGCCAGCAACAGGCGGATCGCGCCGAGACGCGCCGTTTCCCTGGCGCGCATCGCGGTTTTCATATCTTCGGTGATCTGGGTTTTTAAGCTCACACTGCCTCTTTTCACAAAAGCAAACGCCGCAATCACCAAGGATTGCGGCGTTGCCCAAGATACGAAATCAGTACAGCTTCGGCGGCAGCGTCTGGCTGCGCAGGCGCTTGTAATGGCGCTTCACGGCAGCGGCCAGCTTGCGCTTGCGCTCGGCGGTGGGCTTCTCGTAGAACTCGCGGGCACGCAACTCGGTCAGCAGACCGGTCTTTTCCACGGAACGCTTGAAGCGACGCATCGCCACTTCGAACGGCTCATTCTCTTTTACACGTACGGTTGTCATGGACGAACTACCTTTAACCTAAAAAATCGAGGGCGCGATTCTACCGAACTCCCTCCCGGCACACAACCTGAATTTATTCGGCTGTTGCACACCCGAATTTGCGCTGGCCGACCGGCGCGCCGGCGGGGCTTGCGCCACAAGGCTACCGCAACAGGGGAAGCACCTGCTCCTCAAACAGCTCCCGGGTGATCACGCCGGTATGGGTGTAAACCACCTCGCCCGCGCGCGAGATCAGCACGGTATAGGGCACCACGCCGGTGCGATTGCCAAAACGTGACAGCAGGGGGTCGGTGGGCGAGTTGGTGAACAGCACCGGGTAGTTGATCTCGAGCGTGCGATGGACATTGCGCAGTTTCACCTCGTTGTCCATGCCGATGCCGACAACTTGCAATCCTTGCTTGCCATATTCATTCTGAAAAGCGACCAGATCAGGAATCTCGCTTTGGCAAGGCGAACACCAACTGGCCCAGAAATTGAGCAAAACGACTTTGTTGCGCCATTCTCCCAGCTCGTGCGGCTTGCCATCCAGACCGGGCAGCGTGAACGCGGGCGGCAGGACGGGTGCGTCGGGTTCGCCTGCGACGGCATCCGGCAATGTCATGCACAGCGCCAACACCAGCGCGAGGACGGCGCGCTTCCTCATTGGGTGGCGGCGGCTGACGCGGTGGGTGCAACCATCAAGTTCCAGCTCACCGGATAGCGTTTTTCCAGCTCGCCCATGTAGGCGGGAAGATGCTGGTTGACGATCATCTGCTGCACCCGCTCGCGCACCTCGGCGAAAGGCTTCTGCCGGCCAATCCGCCGTTCCAGCACCATCAGCAGGTGAAAGCCGGATGGGGTCGCGATCACGCCGCTGAGCTCGTCATCCTGCAGCCTATCGAGCACCTTCAGCAATTCGGGCATGCCCCGGCCTTCCACGATCCAGCCCATGTCACCGTTCTGTTGGCGGCCGGCGGGATCGATGCTGTATTCCCCGGCCAGGGTGAACAGGCTTTCTCCCTTGACGATGCGCGCGCGGAGTGCTTCCGCTTCCGCCTTGTCGGCAACGACCAGTTGCCCGACGTGGTAGCTGGCGGGAATGCGACCGATCTCCGGGTATGCGGTGTACCAGTTGCGCATAGCTGCTTCATTCGGGATCCACTCTTTGCCCTTTTTCTCCAGCGTCAGGGCCGGCAGCCGCTCATCGCCATAACGGGCGAGTTGCCCGCCGACATCCGCACCCTCACGTTCGGCATACCGGGCGACCAGCAGCAACTCGCTGCGGTTTTCCAGTTGCTCCCTGACCCATTCCGGGTTGGGCAGGTTCTTCCATTTCGCGTTGTCCACAATATCGCCATAGGTGACTTGAATCCCGTCGGCTTGCATGAGCACCGTGGATGGCTTGATGCCCGGGCGAATGCGCGTGTCAAAGAATTGGAGATGGCTGTCTATCTGCATCCGGCGCAGCGCCGCGAGTTTTATGTCGCGAAACTGCGTGGAGCGATAGGACGATTGGGCCGCATCCAGCGCGTCCGCATCCCCCTTGAAGCGCTGTTTCATGGCGGCAAGGGTATCGGCGGGGATGATAACGCCTTCGCGCAATTTATCCATGTAGCTGCGGTAGAGCAGCCCCAGCCTGAAGTCATCCATCTCGCGCAGGAATGCCGGCGTCTTGTCCAGGCCCAGCCGTTTAGCTTCCAGTGTCAGCAGTCGCGCCGACACGAGTCTGCGCAGCATGTCCCCGCGCAGACTCGCCTGCTCGTCTTCGCTCATGGTATTGAATTGTGTGTAAAACGGCGAACTGGCCATGACTTTCTCCAGTTCGCGCGAATGAATTGCCTCACCCCCGATTGTCACCAGCACTTGATCGGCCGCGGCCGCAGGGATGGGCGAAAAGATCAGGGCAACCGCCCAAAACAAGCAGGCCAACGACGCTTTTCTGTTCCACATATTTTTGATTTCCCGTTGGTTGGGTACGGCAGCGCTCGATAGCGCTGCCCACCCGGTTTTATCTTGCGACACATAACAAATCGGGGGGCAAAACCCCCCGATCTGTTTACCCTCAACTGCGAAACGTCCTAGTCTTTTGGCACCGCACCGCCCAAGTCAGGAGCGCTACCGTGCATCCAGGTCACCGCCAGATCAAAGTTGTTCAGGATCGGCTTGCCGTTCCAGACATGCTCCTTCTTCTTGGCGATCAGCGGCACACCCGCCTTGTTCGTCACGTGGCAGGAAGCACATTTCAGCGGACCATGCGAACCGTCCGGGTTGTATTGTGCCGCCTGTTTGTACGAAGTGACGTCGGTTGTAGGCGTGACCGGATACAGCCCATGGGTGGATTCATGGCAAGACTGGCAAGACAGGCCGGCGTGGCCTTTCGAGTAGCGCATCACGCTGTATTTGCCCGGCTGGTTGATCGGATAGGCCATACCGCCCTGACCTTCAACGTATGGCGCAGCGTGGCAGTCAGCGCAGTGCGGCGCCCCCGGCGACAGCCAGTAGTCGCGCCCGTGCGTCGCCGCTTCGTAAGGAACCGCAGTGGCACCCGTGGCACCTGCCGGCAGCTTCAGCTGTGCCACATTCACCGCCGGATTGGCCGACAGGATGGATACACTGATGTCGCCATCCTCATCCTTGCTAACCATCGGACCGCCATCCTTGAGTGCAATGACTGCGATGTCCGGGACCATGCGCTTGGCTGCCCAGGTCTCCAGAATGCCCGATGCGCCCGGGGTGTCCTCGCCCTTGGCAGTCGGCACGACCCTGGGATCCATGTACTTGTTTTTCAGGTCGTTCATGGACACCCCGATCGCCTTGGCAATCTCTTCCAGCGGCTTGTTGCGGATCGTTGTGCCGGTCTGCTTGAAGGCGTTGGTCAAGTTGTCACGCTGGTACAGTTCACGGCTCAACTGATTATGGCAGTTGGTGCACCACAATCCTTTGCCGCCCTCCTTGGTGCCGATCCTGGAAACACTGGTCTGGATCCACTTGCCGATGGAGTTCAGGTGCTCCGGTGTTTCGGCACCGTCTTTATCCTTGTTGCGGTTGGCATGGACATCGCGTCCGACAAAGCAACCGCCGGAAGCATCGCGGTTGTCGCCATTCGCATAGGCATTCTTGCCATCCAGCGTGATCGGATACTGCTCCATCTTGCCGTCCTGACGGTGCGCCGGGTGACAACCCTGGCACGAGGCAGTACGGCCATACGCGTCAGGCAACGGCTGCTTGGTCTGGTGCACGGTATGAATCGCCTGAGTCAGCGGCGAGATGGTGACATCCGAGCCCGTCTTGGGATCCTTGAACGTCTTCGAGTTCAACGCACCGATCACGTTATCCGCGTGGCACTTCTGGCACAACACCGGATCGCGTCCCAGACGGTTGTCGAGGGAACGGCTGTTGGGGTTGTAGTTCTTCATGAAAGTCGTGCCGGTGCGGTCATCGTGCATTTCCAGAATGGAAACCGACGTCGCTTTGAGGTTGGCGATCCAGTCGCTGGCCCCAAGACCTTTCCAGAATTCACGTTCCTGTTTGTACAGGGTGAACTTGTCGCCGTTGGCCGTCTTGTTGCTGTGGCAGTTTGCGCAATTGGGGATGTCGATCGGATTGGTACCGACGAAACGCACCGGCTTGCCGGAGTGGGAATCGATCACCGGCTTGCCGGTTTTTTCATCCACCATGCTCACCCATGCCTCCTGGAATGGCTGAATATCCGCCTCGGTCAAGGTCAGCGGATCCTGCACGGAGCGGTCATTGAACGGGGTCAGCGGCAATCCGAGCGCGTCCCAGATGCCGGGATTGGTCAGCATGATTGGCACGTTGTCCAGCACCGGGGATTTGGTGTAAACCACCGTGCCTTTATCGCCGGTGTAGTGCAGATGCCCGCCTTTCAGCGGGCTGGGCACAGCAGCACCTGCCGGACCGTTGTCGCGCGGAACCGGAATCTGGATACCCACGAACAATTTTTCCTTGTCCGCGCTGGTTCCTTTGGGGTTGGTGCCTTTCAGATCCTTGTACACATAGAGGTGGGTGAAATAGGCATTGGCGACACTTTCATTCGCACTATATTTGCCATCGCCGTTGACGTCGTAAGGGACATCCCAATACTTCAGCTTGCCGCCTTCCGAATAGGTGTTATCCACATGGCCGTAGGCCAGGCGGAAACGTTTTTTGCCATCCAGCAACACGGTGGGATCCTTGCTGTCGGCCTCCAGCAACTCGGGATATTTGTTCGCCCCGCGCGCTGTCTTGATGACCTGGCTTTGCACCGAGTTATACGGCGGCAGCACGCAGCAGTAGCTGAAATCAAAGCCGGTGCAATGCATGCCCAATTCGTAGTTGATGGTGATGTTGTAATCATTTTTCGGCTTGGTAGCCGATGGCAACGCTGACGCTGTGCCGATCGCAAAGGCGCACAACAGCGTCCCCGCGAACCAGACTTTTATATTTTTCACGAGAATCTCCCTGTAGTCATTGCATCAACAATTCCAGGCATGGCAGACACTTGTAATCTGAATACGCCCGGTTCGGTTCTTCGCGCGATGTCTATTCGCGAGCTGTTGCTACCATTCCATCCCCAATCCCCTGCAGGAAAATCGGGAAATATGAATTCTTTAGTGCAATCGGGGCAGTTTGTGTGCGATCCCCTTGTGACAATCGATGCAGGTCTTGCCTTTTTTTTGCGCGTTCGCATGCTTGCTTTGCGCGATCCGATCCTGCTCGCCCAAATCCATCGTGGTATAGCTGTGGCAATTGCGGCAGCCGATGGAGTCGGACTCTTTCATGCGCGCCCATTCCCGTTGCGCCATCTCCATCCGGTGCGCCTCAAATTTTTCGCGGCTGTCAATGGTGCCGACCATCTCGCCCCACACATCCTTCGCCGCGATAATCTTGCGGTACATCTTGGCGAACCAGTCCTTTTTTGGCACGTGACAGTCGGAACATTCCGCCCGCACACCGGAGCGATTGGCGTAATGCACGGACTTTTTATACTCTTCGTAGTTATAGCTCATGCTATGGCATGACGTGCAGAACGCCAGGCTATTGGTGGCATCCAGGGCGGTGGAAAATCCGCCCACCAGTACCACGAAGGCAAGCACCCCCACCACTCCACCGCAGCTGTAACGCACACAGCGCGAGCAGCCGAGGCGGGCCAGCCAGTTTTTTTCCCTGGGTTCACCCACGGCCGGCATCCTGGTTTCGGACGCGCACGTTCAGCCCCGGCTCAATGGGCGCTACCGTAGAAATGCACCAGCGCTTCCATATCCTCGGCGTTGATCTCGTCGAGTTTGCGTTTCATCTTTTTCGGAATCGGGCGTTTACCGGTAACGAATTCATCGAATGACTGGCGCAGATAAGGCATCCACTGCCCGGCCATCATCCCGGCATCGTCTTCGGCGCTGGCACCGCCATCGGAGTGGCATTTTTCACAGTACAGCTCGTGAATTTCGGCACCTTTAGCAACCAATGCCGGATTGGTTGTTTGGCGCGCCCGGACGAATTTTTTCTTGGAGAAATGCACCGCAACCTGGCGAATCTCGCTGTCGGTAAAACTGTGCGCCACCTCGCACATGTTGGTGGTCTTGCCCTTGTTGGGCCCGTTGCGATATTTCGTATCCGGACAGGCACGCTCTTGGTCGCGGTAAGCCTTGAGATTATTGGCGAGAAACTCGACCGAATAGCCGCCGATGATCGGCACATCCGGTTCGGTGCTGGCGCCTGCCTTGCCATGGCAATAGGCGCATTTTGCTTCTACCTCCAAGGGATCAGCTGACCACGCCAATCCCGTTGGCGCAAAAACACACAACATGCAGAGAAAAACCGAAGGAAACCGGAAGGACGTGGCGCACTTATTCAACTTGAATCTCCCTGAAATAGCGGGCGCGCCCCTGATTTTTTAATACGGCAAGAAAGCCGCCGGAGTCGCTACACCTGCATGGAGATTAGAGCGCAGACCGTGCCCACTGTCCACCCCCCTACAAGTTATAGGGGTAATAACCCTAACGGGTCATCCGGCAGATTCCGACATCCCCTCGCGTCGGCTAACCGATGTGGATTCTGCCGAATTTTCGCTTGCCCACCTGCGCTACCGCCACCGCGCCTGCCTTGAGTTGCAGACTCTTGTCGCTTACCTTCTCGCCATCGAGCCTGACCGCCCCCTGCTCGATCATGCGTAGCGCTTCGGAAGTGCTGGCCACCAGATTGGCCTGTTTCAAAAGATGCGCGATGCCGATACTGCCATCGGTCGACCGTACGTTGATCTCCGGCATGTCATCCGGCAGCACACCTCTCCGGAAGCGCGCCTCGAATTCGGCCAGTGCCTCCTCGGCGGCTTTTTGCGAGTGAAAGCGGGCAACGATCTCCTGCGCCAACAACACCTTGATATCGCGCGGGTTGCGCCCCTGCCCCATCTCTTCGCGAAAGTTGGCAATCTGCGCCAGACTGCGAAACGACAGCAGGTCGAAGTAACGCCACATCAGATCGTCGGAAACCGACATCAGCTTGCCAAACATATCCTGCGGGGTGTCAGTCACGCCGATGTAGTTGCCCATCGATTTGGACATCTTGTTGATGCCGTCGAGTCCCTCCAGCAACGGCATGGTGAGCACACACTGCGCCGGCTGGCCGAAGTGGCGTTGCAACTCGCGCCCCATCAGCAGGTTGAATTTCTGGTCGGTGCCGCCCAGCTCGATGTCGGCCTTGAGCGCGACCGAGTCGTAGCCCTGCACCAGCGGATAGATGAATTCGTGGATGGCAATGGGTTGGCCGGCCTTGTAACGCTTGCCGAAATCGTCGCGCTCCAGCATCTGCGCCACGGTATGCGTCGCCGCCAGCTTGATCAGGTCGACCGCACTGAACTTGTCCATCCAGGCGGAGTTGAACACGACTTCGGTCTTGTCCGGGTCGAGCACCTTGAACACTTGCTCACGATAGCTCTCGGCATTGGCGAGCACCTGCTCGCGCGTCAGCGGCGGGCGGGTGGCATTCTTGCCGGTAGGGTCGCCGATCATGCCGGTGAAGTCGCCGATCAGGAACAGGGCGTGGTGGCCCAAGTCCTGCAACTGGCGCATCTTGTTCAGGAGGACAGTATGGCCGAGGTGCAAATCGGGCGCGGTAGGGTCAAAACCCGCCTTGACGCGCAAGGGTCGCCCCAGTTCCAGCTTTTTGACCAGTTCGGATTCGATCAGCAGCTCATCGCTACCGCGCTTGATTTGATTGAGGATTTCCTGTTGATTCATGTCGAAAGACCGCTTGTCGGTTGCACGCCCGCCATCTGAACGGATTTTGAGGAGGGTTTGGTTTCTGTTAAAGTGCCGTCCCGATTCAGTAAGTCCTTGTGTTTGCCGATAAAGATGCATGGACTTGCACAAGCACCACCCGCCCCAGGAGGCGCGAATGTTACCGCAAAACTCTTTATTACACGCGCACAAGATGAAGCTGCGCTGGCTGGTCGCCCTGTCCACCCTGCCTTTGCTCGGGGTGGTGACCGCTTTTGGCATCATGCCGCAGCCGGAGGCGATACCCGCGCTTGGGCGCACCCTTAGCGCCGACATAGCCCTGCCGGAAGTCGCCGGCGCGGAAAGTGAAAAGGTTTATTGGCATACCGACCGTATGCAGCGCGGCGACACGCTGAACGAATTGCTCCGCCGACTTGAGGTGCGAGACGAGGCTGCTGCCGATTTTTTACATCGCGCCACCGATACCGCCTCCTTGCGCCAATTGCGGCCGGGCAAAGTCCTGCGGGCGCAGACATCTGCGGATGGAAGTCTGTTATCCCTGTCGTATCTTGATAATGACGGCAACCAGGCTGCCATCACCCGGCAAGACAGTCACTTCCGGGTCGAAATCCAGCCCGCGCCAGCCGAGCGCCGAATCGTCGTCCAGACCGCCGAGATCAGTAGCAGCCTTTACGCGGCCACGGACGAAGCAAACCTGCCCAACAGCGTGGCCACTCAACTGGTGGAGATTTTCGGCGGCGAGATCGACTTTCACCGCGACCTGCGGCGCGGGGACAAATTCAGCCTGCTCTATGAGCAAGGTTATGTGAACGGCGAACCGACGCGCAATGCGCGCATCCTCGCGGCCGAGTTCATCAACCGCGGCCGCATCCTGCAGGCTTTCTATTTTCAGAACAGCGAGCACGGCGGGGACTATTTTTCGCCGGATGGCAAAAGCATGCGCAAGGCATTCCTGCGTTCACCCATCGAGTTCTCACGGATCAGCTCGGGATTCAGCCGTGCGCGCTTTCATCCGATATTGAACCGCTGGCGCGCGCACAAGGGCGTGGACTATGCCGCCCCGACCGGCACCAAGGTGCGCGCGACAGCCGACGGTGTGGTGCGATTCGTCGGCAAACAGGGCGGCTACGGCAATATGGTGATGCTCGATCATCAGGGCCATTTCCAGACGGTCTATGGCCACTTGTCGCGTTTCGGCGATGTGCGGCGCGGGCAGCGCGTGAGCCAGGGCAAAATCATCGGCTATGTTGGCCAGACCGGGCTCGCCAGCGGCCCGCATTTGCATTACGAATTCAAGGTCAGCGGGGTGCAGCGCGACCCGTTAAAGATCGCCTTGCCCGACGGCAAACCGGTCAGCGCGGAGCAGCAGACTGCATTCATGCAAACCGCCGAAACGCTGCAAGCCCGCCTGTCACTCCTGCGCAATACGCGCATCGCCCTGCTGGATTAACATGAAAATCTCTTTTCTCGTTCGCCCCCTCTCCCCCCGGGTGAGGGTTGGGGAGGAGAAACGAGCGGGGCAAATTTCATTATCAGTGTTGGCAGACTTGCCATGACCGTTCGGTGAAAAAAGAGACAGCGCTTTATATCGGCATCATGTCCGGCACCAGTCTGGACGGTATTGATGTCGTGCTCGTTGACCTGGCCGCCACTCCGACCCTGCTTGCCAGCCATTTCCAGCCTTACTCGCCCGAACGGGTGGCAACCCTGCTCGATCTCCATGTCCCGGGGCAGGATGAACTGCACCGTGCACAACTCACTGCCAATCAACTGGCAGAAGACTACGCCAACGCCACCCATGCACTCCTGCAAAAGGCAGCAATCGACCCGCAAAATATTTGCGCCATCGGCTGCCACGGCCAGACCGTGCGCCACCACCCGGAGCAGGGCTACAGCCTGCAACTTAACAATGGCGCCCTGCTGGCTGAGTTGAGCGGGATCACGGTGGTGGGCGACTTTCGCGCGCGCGACATCGCGGCGGGTGGTCAAGGCGCGCCGCTGGTGCCGGCCTTTCATGACCAGGTCATGCGCCACTCAACCATTCATCGAGCCATCCTCAACATCGGCGGCATCGCCAACCTGACCAACCTCGATCCAAAACTAACGACAACAGGCTTCGATACCGGCCCCGGCAATCTGCTGATGGATGCATGGATCACCAAACACGGAGGAGTGAGCTACGACGCGGACGGCGCCTGGGCAGCCAGCGCTGAGGTCATCCCCGCGCTGTTGCAAGCCCTGCTGGCCGACCCGTACTTTGCCGCAAAACCACCCAAGAGCACGGGACGCGATCATTTCAACCTGGCCTGGCTGGGGAAACATCTGCACGGAACGGAATCGCCCGCAGAGGTGCAGGCCACCCTGCTTGCTCTCACTGCCGACAGCATTGCTGAAGCGGTGCGCCGGGATTGCGCCGGAACCGAGGAAATTTATGTCTGCGGAGGCGGCGCTCACAATGATGCACTGCTCGCGCGTTTGCGCACCGCATTGCCGCAGTGCCGCATTGACAGCACCGATGGGCTGAGCATCGGCGCTGACTGGATGGAGGCGGTCGCCTTTGCCTGGCTGGCCAGGCAGACCCTGCGCCGGCTCCCCGGCAACTTGCCCGCCGTCACCGGGGCGCGTCATCCCTGCATTCTGGGCGCGATCTATCCGGCATAAGGACCCCCCTATAAATTCATTTTGCAGGCGAATCGCTGCGTTGCGCGGTGCTCGGAATCCTCATGTACCTCTGTGTACACTCCGGTTTGGCTGCGACTAACCTAAAGGTAAGTCTTCGCCGCAACGTTGTTGTCTGCGCTCCGTGCGCCTTGCGCTTCATCCCGCAAAAGTGAATTTCTAGAGATGCCCATAAAAAAACGGGGCGCATCGCGCCCCGTTTTTTATGCAACAGCAAAACAATCTATGCCGAGAACGAAGAGCCGCAACCGCAGGTGGTCGTTGCGTTCGGATTCTTGATCACGAATTGCGAACCTTCCAGCCCTTCCGAATAATCGATCTCAGCACCGACCAGATATTGGAAACTCATCGGGTCGATCAGCAGTTGCACGCCGTTCTTGCTCATCACGGTGTCGTCCTCGTTGGCAACCTCGTCAAAGGTGAAGCCGTACTGAAAACCGGAGCAGCCGCCGCCGCTGACAAACACGCGCAGCTTCAAATCGGCATTGCCCTCTTCCTCGATCAACTGCTTCACCTTGTTGGCCGCGCTGTCGGTGAACAACAACGGGTCTTGCATTTCTGTCACTGCATTCATGGCATTTCTCCTTGGTGTTATTTGGATTCGGCGCCGCTCACCTTCAGCGACACCACCTTTTCCGTTGCTTCACTGATATGTGCCAATTTGCCTTCTACAATGGCACCCAACTGAATCTCCAGCGTTTTGTAGGTCACATCGCCTGTGACCTTGGCCTTGCTTTGCAGTTCCAGATATTCGCTGGCCTCGATCGGTCCCGCCACTGTACCGTTCAGCACCAGGTGCGTCACGCGAATCTCGCCATTCACCCGCGCCTGTTCGCTCAGCACCAGGGTGCTTGCCTTGCCCGGTTCGGCAATCACGCTGCCGCAAATCTCGCCATCCACGCGCAGGCCGCCGGTAAACTTCACATCTCCGCTCACTTTGGTGCCGCTCCCGATCAGCGAGTCTATTCGATTCTGCGGTTTGCTGTGTTTGCTGAACATCGCCTCACTCCGTTATGAAAGCAGGACAGTCTGTGTGACTTTCGGTTCCTGCATACCTTTTTCAAACACCCTGATTTGCACGCTATCGATCTGCATCCCTTCCGGCAGGCGGAAGATACGTTCCACGCGCTGGTAATACTTGAAATTCAGGCGCTGCGCGGCCACTTCCGCCGAATCCGGGGGCGGGAATTGTAACACCACTTTCTGCCCCGCCTGCTCACCGTTCACCACCATCTTCAGGTCGCCCTGGAATATCCTCCCGCGCCGCTGCACACCCTGCACCAGCAGCAGTCGGCAGTGATATTCGTCCGGCAAACTGCCGGGCTCCAGCTTTACGTTATGAATCGACAGTTCGGCGTCACGCCCGGCCGTCAACGGCAGACTCTGGAAGAAGGAGAGGTCTTCGCGCAAACGCCCGTTTTCTTCCTGCAAGCCCGCCACCTGCTGCTCCACTTCATCCGCTGCAGCCAGTTGTATCTGAACCTGGCGCTCCAGCACGGCAATCTGGTTAACCAGTTCTGCATTGCCCGTTTCCAACCGCGCCACCTGCTCGCGCAACTGGGCGATCTCCTGTTCCGCCTGGCCGCGATGGAACCCCGCCAGCGTCATCCCCGCGTCATACGCCCACCAGATGAGGAAACTGAACACCAGCAAGAATGGCAGCAGAATCGCCCAGCGCACATACCAAGGCACGTGCGGACGCACCGCCAGACGCGGCGCGGAAATGCTGAAACGGCGTTTGAATCGGCTGATCATCTGCTCATGGTAGCAAAGGAACCACGTGCAAGCCACTGCCCTCGGCCAAACCGAACATGATGTTCATGTTCTGGATGGCCTGTCCGGCGGCGCCCTTGACCAGATTATCGATCACCGACAGCACCACCACCGTGTCGCCACCCTGCGGCCGATGGACGGCGATGCGGCAATGATTCGAGCCGCGCACCGAGCGCGTTTCCGGCATGCTCCCCGCCGGCAGCACATCGACAAAGGCTTCATTGGTATAACGTTGCTCAAACAGGGTTTGCAGGTCCGCGTCTTTTTTCAGGCGCGCATACAGCGTGGCATGGATGCCGCGAATCATCGGCGTCAGATGCGGCACGAAAGTCAGACTGACTTTGCCGCCTTCGGCCCGCGCCAAGCCCTGTTTGATTTCTGGCAGATGACGATGGCCGCCCACCCCGTAGGCCTTGAAATTATCGGTCGCTTCCGCGAACAGGGTACTCACTTCCGCCTTGCGCCCCGCGCCCGACACGCCCGACTTGGCATCGGCGATCAGCGAGCTTGTATCAACCAGCCCGGCTTCCAGCAGGGGAATGAATCCCAACTGCACCGCCGTCGGATAACAGCCTGGATTGGCCACCAGACGCGCCGCCTTGATCTGCGCCCGGTTCACTTCCGGCAAGCCGTACACCGCTTCGGCCACCAGCTCGGGACAGGCGTGGCTCATGCCATACCATTTCTCCCATTCGGCGATGTCCTGGATACGAAAGTCTGCCGCCAGATCGATGACCTTTACGCCCGCGTCAAGCAAGGCGCGTGTTTGCTGCATGGCGATGCCGTTGGGCGTGGCGAAAAAAACCACATCGCATTGGTCGAGGTGGGCAGCGTCCGGATGGCAGAAAGTCAGATCGACCTGCCCGCGCAGGCTGGGGAACATCTGGCTGACCGGCATGCCCGCGTCGGCGCGCGACGTGATCGCCTGCAACTGCGCCCGTGGATGTCCCGCCAGCAAGCGCAGCAACTCGACTCCCGTATAGCCCGTACCACCCACGATTCCAACCTTGATCACGCCTGCCTCCTTCATCCAAGTGCCAGAATGATAAATGAAAAAGCCGCCCAAAGGCGGCCTTTCCGGTTCCCTGCAAGCTTAACGCTTGGAGAATTGTTTCCTGCGACGCGCCTTGCGCAGACCAACTTTTTTACGCTCGACTTCGCGCGCATCGCGGGTGACCAGACCCGCCTGGCTCAAGGCCGGTTTCAACGCGGGATCATATTCGATCAGGGCGCGGGTGATGCCGTGGCGCACTGCACCGGCCTGGCCGGATTCGCCGCCGCCGCACACGTTCACCATGATGTCGAACTTGCCGGTCGTTTCGGTCAACTCCAGCGGCTGGCGCACGACCATGCGGCCGGTTTCGCGCGAGAAGAACACGTCAATCGGCTTGTCGTTGACAACGATGTCGCCCTTGCCGGGCTTGATGAACACACGTGCCACCGCGCTCTTGCGACGGCCCGTTCCGTAGTTATAAGTTACGCTCATGATTAAGCCTTCAACAGATCAGTGGGTTTCGGTTGCTGCGCGCTGTGCGGATGAGTCGCTCCGCCGTACACCTTGAGCTTGCTCAACATGGCGTAGCCCAGCGGGCCTTTTGGCAACATGCCGCGCACGGCTTTTTGCAGCACACGCTGCGGATGGCGCTGTTGCAGCTTGATAAAGTTGGTTTCGTAGATACCGCCCGGATAACCGGTGTGGCGGTAATACATCTTGTCCTGTGCCTTGTTGCCGGTCACGCGCAGCTTGTCGGCATTAACCACCACCACGAAATCGCCGGTATCGACGTGCGGGGTATAAATGGCCTTGTGCTTGCCGCGCAGGCGGGAAGCGATCTGGCTGGCCAGACGGCCCAGCACTTTGTCGGCGGCATCGACCAGAATCCAGTCATGCTGGACTTCATGCGACTTGGCGGAAAATGTTTTCATGGCATTTCCTAAAACTCAAAAATGGATAACGGACTGCGAAGGGCGCGCATTCTATGCGAGACCTCCCGCCCTGTCAAACGGATTCAAAGGATGAATTCAAGACTGCAATTGCTGCGCCAGCCAAGCCTTCCAGCGCTGATATTTCGTGGTCAGCGCCGGTGACGGCTGGCCACCATCGATTCTAATGCCCCGCCCGTGCGCCGGCCGGGCAATTCCCGCCGCCAGCCGCGCAACACCCTCCAGACTGGCCTCTTTCTGTGCCAGCAGGCGCACTTCCGACACGTTACCGACAAGGTCGGCCGATTGCGGGAGGAAGTGCGTTGCGCCCGCTCCCGCACCAGAGGGCTCCGCCCCACCGTGTCGCGGGCGCACTTCCGACACGTTACCGACTGTAGGTCGGGCTTCAGCCCGACTATGTGCTGTCGGGTTGAAACCCGACCTACAAGCACCAGAGGGCTCCGCCCCACCGTGTCGCGGGCGCACTTCCGACACGTTACCGACAAGGTCGGCCGATTGCGGGAGGAAGTGCGTTGCGCCCGCTCCCGCACCAGAGGGCTCCGCCCCACCGTGTCGCGGGCGCACCCCGAGCGGGAAACATTGCGCGAGACCCTGCTGCAAAGCGGGCAGATTCGCCAATCCCCCGGAAAGATAAACGCGCTCCAAGCCGAACTCTCGTTGAAAGTCCTCCAGGATGCGTGCCACACGAAAGAGGATGCCCTCAATCAATAGTGCCGCGATGCGTTGCGGCGGCAAGTGATCGACCGGGGCGGAGAATGTCAGCCCCAGGTCGCTACGAAAGTAAGGCGCGCCGAGGCCGCTCGGCTCGGCCAGACAGAAGATGTCGTCCTGCGCCAGGTCTTCGGCCCGGCAGGACGCGACCGGATAATCCGCCAGCGCGGCGGCGATGGAATTGAGCGTGCCCTCAGCCGCCAGGTGCATCTGCTGCGCGGCGTCCTGCCACACCAGCGTCTTCAGATAGCCCGTCGGCACGCTGCGTCCCGGCGGCAAAAAGCACACCACGAAGCCACCGGTGCCCAGATTGACCAGCGCCTCCGGCTGCCCCTCGCTAATCGCCGCCAGCAGCGCCGCCGACTGGTCGCCCACGCCGGCTTGCAGGCACAATCCGTTCTGCAAGGGCAACGCGAGGCCGGCGGAAGGCGTGATCTGCGGCAATATTGACGGCGGAATATCGAATAATGCGCACAAGACCGGCGACCATTGCCCACAGTGAACGTCCAACAGCAGGGTGCGCGCTGCCATCGAAACATCGGTCTGATGACACTTGCCGCCCGTCCAGCGCCAAATAAGGAAAGTGTCCAGCGTGCCGAGCAGCCATTCGCCGCGCACCAATTTTTCGCGCCAGGCTGGATGCTCGCGCAGCAGCACCCGCAGTTTGGGCGCCAGGTAATAAGGCGTCAGCGGCAAACCGGTGAGCGCGCGGATCGCAGGTTCGCTCTCGCGCAAGTCCGCGCAACTGGCCGCGCCCCTGTCGTCCTGCCAGGAGATGAGCGGCGTGACCGGCTGCCCGTTGGCGCGTTCCCACAACAGAAACGACGAGCGCTGGCTGCACAATCCCAACGGCAAACGCACTTCCGGCACGTTACCGGCTGCAGGTCGGGCTTCAGCCCGACTATGTGCTGTCGGGTTGAAACCCGACCTACGCGCACCAGAGGGCTCCGCCCCACCGTGTCGCGGGCACGCATTCGTCTGCGCCAGACATTCCGCCAGCACCGCATCCGCCGTTTCCGCATATTCAAGCGCATCGCTCTCGTAACGGCCATCGTGCGCCACGATCGCGGGAGCGGGTCGGGCGACGATGCCGTCCAACGTGCCGTCATGCGACAACAAGCCGGCCTTGATCGTCGTGGTGCCCAGATCGAGTGCAATCGCGGCGGTCATGCGCGACACGCCGCCACTTCCTGTTCGATTCGCGCCGCATTCCAAGCCAGCAGCGGCGCGATCATTTCCGCGCACCGACGCAGTGTCGGCTCATCCAGCCGCGCCAGAATCAGCAGCGGCAGGCGCCGCCGCAGCAGATCGGACAGATGCAGCACCATCTCGTCCTGCGCGCAAAACAGCAGATCCGCCTCGATCAGCGGCACTTCCGGCACGATGCGCGCCGCGCGTTGCGCCGTGGCCGCAACGATCCCGAACACCTGCCCGACACGGTTGCCGTGACGGCGCAATAGCCACAGCGCGCTCTCGGCATCGATACCCAGCCCTTGCGCCCGTGCCGTAACGCCCGCCGACCACGCGGCAAAATCGTCTCGCGGCGCCCACGGCAAGGCGCGCGTACCGCTCGTTCCCGCCGCGCTCGCGCGGAGTTGCTTGCACACCGTATCGACAATAACTATGGCATCCTCGCGCGCCGAGGTAAGTTTGCCGCCGACCGAATGGTGCAGGCCGTTGGCCGATGTTTTGATTTCCCAGTCGCGGCTGGCGGCGGAGGGATGCGCGGCGTCGCTCTGCTTCATCACGCGCAGGCCGGCATAAGCCCCGATGACATCCTGCCGCGTCCATTGCGTTTGCAAATAGCCATTGGCGGCGGCCAGCAGATAATCGATATCCGCCGCCTCCACCGCAACATGATTCACCTCGCCGCGATAATCGGTGTCGGTGGTGCCGAGCAGGGTGCGCCCGTACCAGGGGATGATAAAGAACACGCGACCGTCCTGTTTCACCGTGAGCAGAATCGCCTCGTGTGTCGGCAACGCCGGCAACACCAGATGCACGCCCTTGCTCAAGCGACACCAGGCGCGCCCTGCTTCGTTAGTCGCCAACCACTGCCCGCTCGTGCTCACGCATTGCCGCGCCCGCACAGCGGCCGTGGCGCCGCGCTCCGCATCGCGCACCGTCGCGCCGCACACCTTGCCGTCCGCCTCGTCCCACGTCACCACACTGGCGTAATTCACACACACCGCGCCGTGCGCCAGCGCGCCCGCCACCAGCTCCAGCACCAGGCGCGCATCGTCGGTCTGCGCATCGCCGTAGGTATAACCGCCGCGCAGCCCGGCAGCAGGGAGGAATGGAAAATGCTCAAGAAAATCCCGCGCAGCGAAACGGTGATGACGCATCGCGTCCGCCGGAAAACCGGCGAGTGCATCGTACAGGGTCAGGCCGGCTTTCAATTTCAGCATGCCGTTGCGGCTGTCGTCGTACACCGGCACACCGAAACGCAACGGCCACACCCGATGCGGCGCGATGCGCAGCAGCGTCCGCCGCTCCTTCAGCGCCTTCCGCACCAGCTTGAAATCGAAAGTCTCCAGATAGCGCAGGCCGCCGTGCACCAGCTTGCTCGACGCGGACGACGTGGCGCTCGCCCAATCCCCTTGCTCCACCAGCGCGACGCGCAAGCCGCGCAGCGCCGCGTCATACGCCGTCCACGCGCCGTAGATGCCGCCGCCGCAGATCAATAAATCGAATTCATCGTTCAGCGCGCCGAAATCACGTTTCATGTATGCCTCATCTGCAACGCCTTCTGCGGCACATCGCTGATCAGAATGTCCACACCCAGCCCCAGCGCACGTCCGATCTGTTCGTCGCTGTTGCAGGTATAGACGGCGAGACGCTTGCCGCTCGCGCGCACTGCGGCGACCATGTTTTCATCCAGCGTGGCGATATGTACGCACAGGCCGTGCAGCCAGGCTTGCTCCTTCAGCATGCGCAGCGCGAACGCTGCATCGTGTTCCGGTTCCAGGTTGAGCACCAGCGGGAAGTCCGGCGCGATGCGATGCGCGTAGCACAATGAATCGGGATCGAACGAGGATGCCAGCATCCGGCCCGATCCCGCCCCGGCCGCTTGCAGGGTCTGGCGCACCTTGGCCTGCTGTTGCGACTCCGGTTCGCCGGGATAGCGCTTGATCTCCAGCAGCAGCGCGCAGCGGGCGCGATACGCCGCGACGAAATCCTGCAAGCACATCACCGGTTCCGCTGCCGCACCGGGAAAATGCGCGGCGAAATTCATTGTCTGCAATTGCGCCAGGTCGTAGTCGTCAATGCGGGTCCCCGACCGACCGAGCTTGGCCAGATCGTCGTCGTGCCACAGCACACACACACCGTCGCGGCTGATCTGGATGTCGGTTTCGATGCCGTCGACGGGGTAGGCCAACGCCCGGTCGAAGGCGCTGCGCGTGTTTTCTGCCGCTTCCCGCCGCGCGCCGCGATGGGCGTAGATCAATGTCCTAGTTTTCATACAACCCTTTAGCCACAGAGATCACAGAGTACACAGAGAGGTCATCGCATCTCTTGCATACAGCAGATTTCTCTGTGAACTCTGTGTCCTCTGTGGCAAATTTTTTCCTTTATGGCAATCCCTCGATGAATGTCCGCATGGCGGTTTCCATCGCCGCGTAGTGCGGGTTCCAGGTCAGGCGGCGCAACACGCCGCGCGCCAGATGCTGCGGCAGCACTTCGCCCCACCAGTCCGCGCGTGTCCTGCACGCCGCGTATTGCTGTTCATCCCCGGCGAAATAATGCAGACAGTTCGCGTAGTCGCCGCGCGCGCCGTAATGCGCATCGTCGGGCGGCATGACGACGGCGGTGTGCGCGCCACAAAGAATGTGCTGTTCCGGCAGATAGCTGTTAACCCATTCGGCATCCGCCAGTTTGGGGTCTTGCGCCGCATACCACAGCAGCTTGCGCAGGGGATGGCGCACACGCTGGATGAAACGCAGGGTAGCGTCGGCATGCACGGTCGCATCGTCCGCACTGGCGGCGGCGAACACCGGGAGATTCAACCCGTCGCGCGGCAGGGCGCGGGTCAGCGCATACATCTGCGCCGCCGCATTCTTGCAGAACGATTCATATTTATAGGGATCGGCATCCGGCAACACATTCACCCACGCGGCTTGCGGCCTCAGCCAGCTAACCAGCTTGTGCAGATTGGCCCAGCGTGCCCGCGCGGTGATCTCCAGCGCGGGTGAAAAAAGAAACAGGCCGCGCACCCGCGCATCCCGCGCGGCGTGATACACGCTCAATGCGCCGCCCGCCGAAAATCCGCCCAGATACAGCTCATCCACTTCGCCATCCAGACAATCGGCGCCGTAAGCCACGGTTCGCGCCCATTCCTGCCAGCACGCATCGAGTAGGTCGCCCGGCTGCGTGCCGTGCCCCGGCAGCAACACCACCATCACGCGAAAACCGTTGCGCTGGAAAAACGCGGCCAGATGGCGCAGGTGATAGGGTGAATCACTCAGGCCGTGGGTCAGCAGGATACCGCGCCGATAAGTTTTGTTTCGCCCTCGCTGAAACTCTCCCGCAGGCAACAATTCGAACGGGGCGTTGCCGTCGATTACGGCTTCCGCCTGCCCCGTCCGCAGCGCGTGCAACATCGCCCGCGTCTGTCGCACATAGTCCGCGAACGGCAGCCCCGCCGCCGCACAGCGCGCATTCATGCCGGAGGCACGGTGGCGTTGTTCAAGCTCTGTCATCCTTGCTCCGTCATCACGGCGTAACAAACCGTAGTTATCTTCCTTTTCCCTAACCCGCAGGAGAAACCCATGCCCAGCATTCTACCTGTTGAAAAGTACCGTACCACTGCCCGCGCACAATTCCTGGCAGACCATTTTTTGTCGTCAACCGTCAGGGAGCATTCCGTGGCACCTTTGCGCGAGATCATCGACCGGCGCCGCCTGAACGCCGTTTTTCAGCCCGTCATCAACCTTGCGCACGCCGATTTTCTCGGCTTTGAAGGATTGATCCGCGGGCCGGCAGACAGCCCGCTGCATACGCCGGTCAAACTGTTCGGCGCGGCCGAACAGCACGGCCTGTCGCTGGAGGTCGAGATGCTGGCGCGGCAAACCGTCCTCGAAACGTTTGCCACGCAGAATCTGCCCGGCAACCTGTTTCTCAACGTCAGCCCGGAAACATTGGCTCTCCCCGACTTCAAGAACGGCCAGACGCTGACCTTCATACGCGAACTCGGCATTGATCCGGCACGTATCGTGATCGAGCTCACCGAAAACCAGCCTGTGTGTGATTTTACAGCGATGCGCGACGCGCTCCTGCACTATCGGGCGATGGGTTTCAGGATCGCCATCGATGATCTGGGAGAGGGTTTCTCCAGCCTGCGCCTGTGGCTGGAATTGCGCCCGGAGTTTGTCAAGATCGACATGAGTTTCGTGCAGGGCTGTGATCTTGATCCGATCAAATTGCAATTCCTGAAATCGATCCAGCACATCGCCGCCAGTTGCGGCACGCAAGTCATCGCCGAAGGAATCGAAAGCGAAGCCGAATTGCGCGTGGTAAAGGGCATCGGCATCGCCCTGGGGCAAGGCTATTTCATCGCGCGCCCCCATGCCACGCCGCTGCTGCGGGTGGCGGACGACACCCGGCGCATCATCCACGAATCAAACATCACCAGCACCGCCGGGGGCGCGGGCTTGCATCGGTCGCACGCGATGGCGTGCAAACTGATTACCAACACCGAACCGGCGCATCCCAAAACACCGATCGAGCGCCTGTTTGAACGCTTTTATACCGACCCCGCTTTGCACCTCATTCCGATCGTCGGCAATGGCGTCCCGCTCGGACTGATCAACCGCCACGCTTTCATTGAACGCTATTCAAAACCGTTCCAGCGCGAACTGCACGGCAAAGAACCTTGCCAGGGAATCATTCCCGGCGCGCCGTTGCTGGTGGAGAAAAACATGCCCATCGCGGAACTCAGCCACTTCCTGGCCGAGACCGACAGCCACCATCTGACTGATGGCTTTATCATTACCGAGAACGGCAGTTATATCGGCGTCGCCTCCGGACAGGACCTGCTGCGCGAACTGACGCAGATGCAACTGGAAGCCGCACGCTACGCCAATCCGCTGACATCGCTGCCCGGCAACGTGCCGATCAACGACCATATCGAGCATCTGCTGCAGGAGAACATCCCGTTCGTCGCCTGCTACACCGACCTCGATTATTTCAAGCCGTTCAACGACATCTACGGCTACGGCAAGGGCGACGAAATGATCCGGCTCACCGGGCGCATCCTCAACTGGGCATGCGATCCCAAACTGGATTTTATCGGCCACATCGGCGGCGACGATTTTGTGCTGCTGTTGCAAAGCCACAACTGGCGCGCGCGCTGCGAACAGGCATTGCGCTCGTTCGAACAGGCCGCGTCGCTGATGTTCCTCGAAGCGCACCGGAGCGCCGGCGGCTACACCACCGAAGGGCGCGATGGCAAACAACAGTTCCATCCGCTCACCAGTTTGTCCATCGGCGCGCTCAAGGTGGCACCCGGCGAATTCACCTCGTATCTTGAAGTCTCCGCCGCCATGACGGATGCCAAGAAGATGGCCAAGAAGATCAGCGGCAACAGCCTGTTCGTCGAACAGCGCATCCACGCCTGAAAATTTTTTTAAAATAAGGAGAGCAGCATGCAACCCTTCTTTACAGCGGTCCCCGAAAACAGTGCTTGCAGTATCAGCTCCATGCTGTTCAGACAAGGTCTCGATGCGACACTGGATTTTTTCTGCACGCTTTTCGTGTTCTCGGTGGATTGAATCACCCATGTTCAGACGTACTGTCGCCCTGTTCCGTGCGGCGCGCACCGCTTTGCACATTGCCTGGGGCCTGACGCTGGCGACGATCTATCCCTGGCTGAATGCCGATCTCCGCCGCCGCATCCTGCAAAACTGGTCGGCCGGGCTGCTGGACATCTTCAACGTCAGCGTGCTGCTCGCCGACGACGATCCCTTGCACGGCCTGCGCCACGGACTCATCGTCACCAATCACATCTCCTGGCTGGACGTATTCGTGCTGAACGCCATCGTGCCGATGCGCTTCGTCGCCAAAGCGGAAGTGCGGCGCTGGCCGCTCATCGGCTGGCTCTGTGCGCGGGCGCAGACGCTGTTCCTCGAACGCGGCAAGGCGCGCGATGCGGCGCGCCTCAATGTTCATCTGGTGCAATCCTTGCGCAGCGGCGAATGTCTTGCCATCTTCCCCGAAGGCACCACCACCGACGGCAGCGCGGTCGGCCATTTCCACGCCTCGCTGTTCCAGCCGGCCCTCGACGCGGCGGCGGCGGTGTTCCCGGTCGCCATCCGCTATCAGGATGAACAGGGCAATCGCAGCAAGGCGGCCGCCTATATTGAAGAAATCTCGTTCGGCAGTTCGATGTGGGCCATCCTTTGCACGCCGGCATTGCACGTGCGACTGATCGCCGCGCCGCTGGCGGAGGCCGATGCGCGCGACCGGCGCAGTTTGAGCCGCGCGGCCAGGCACGCCATCGCCGCCGCGCTGCACACCGCAGATTCATCCAACTTTCATCCGGCCTTAACCCGCGTGCAACATCCGGACGCTAACCTGCGAGCCTCATCGACACCGGAGAGCACAGATGTTAGAACTGATCCGCCAACCGACTGCAGAGTCCCAACGCCGGCTCAATTTCAGCCTGGCACGTAACCTGACCGAGATCACCGAAGCACAGCGTGTCCGCTACAAAGTGTTCGGCGAAGAGATGGGCGCGAATCTGCCCAGCGCCGAACTGGGTCTGGACATCGACCGCTTCGACGAATTCTGCGACCACCTGCTGGTGCGCGATCATGGCAACAGCAAAGTGGTCGGCACCTACCGCATCCTGCCGCCGGAGCAGGCACGCGCGGCGGGTGGCTATTACTCGGAGACCGAATTCGACCTGTCCCGCCTGGCGCACCTGCGCGAGCGCATGGTGGAAGTGGGACGTTCCTGCGTGCATCCCGACTACCGCGACGGGGCGACCATCACCCAACTGTGGAGCGGGCTGGCCGACTACATCGGCAAACACAACCACGAATACCTGATCGGCTGTGCCAGCATCAGCATGGCCGACGGCGGACACTATGCCGCCAGCGTGTACCACAAGATCCACAAACTGCACGCCGCGCCCGCCGAATACAGCGTGTACCCGCACTGCCGCCTGCCGCTGGAAGCGCTGAACCGGAATCTGGAAGTCGCCATCCCGCCGCTGATCAAAGGCTATCTGCGCCTCGGCGCCTACATCGCCGGCGAACCGGCGTGGGATCCCGACTTCAACTGCGCCGACCTGTTCATCCTGTTGCCGGTGGCGCGTCTCAACGCGCGCTACGCCAAGCACTTCATGCGCAAAGCCGCATAACGCTGCCCGGTCTCCTCCCTTGCGCGCACTCCTGGTGCGCGCTTTTTTTGTTAGAGTGAAGATGACAACACAACAGGAGCAACAATTGGAAAGTCCCTACAAAGGCAAGACCGGCCTCGCGCGCCTGTGGAACGCCTGCAACTATTCGCTGGACGGCTTTCGCGCCGCTTACCGGCACGAGGATGCCTTCCGCCAGGAATCGCTGCTCGCC
>Ga0210015_1000265_pt1 | contig 55494 bp, 55 predicted proteins | sample CryGeymeta201522_FD_185471 | JGI IMG/M metagenome (GOLD analysis project Ga0210015, IMG submission 185471) | Groundwater microbial communities from Crystal Geyser aquifers in Utah, USA - Crystal Geyser metaG 2015-22 (SPAdes) (version 2) | ecosystem: Environmental > Aquatic > Deep subsurface >...
TAAGGTTATTGGAATTGATAATCAAGGTAGAATTGATTTAAGAAAAGTAGATATTGAGGAAAACAGCATTATAGAAAATGAAAGTATTGATCATAATGAAAATTATGATTGATACTTTGCAGATAAATAGAAAGATAATTAATTTACAATTATGGGAAATAATAAAATAGAAATAAGAATAAAAAAAGTAAAAGGATGCGATGATATACCTTTACCTATCCCCACAAGTGAATTTTCATCTGGTGTTGATTTAGTATCTGCAGAAACTTCAGATATTGTATTAAAGCCAGGTAAAATAATATTAATTTCTACTGGAATTAAAATTATGATCCCCAAAGGTTATGAAGGCCAAATAAGACCTCGAAGTGGATTAGCCCTTAAATATGGAATAACCATTTTAAATAGCCCTGGTACTGTTGATTCAGATTATAGAGGTATCGTAAAAGTAATATTAATTAATTTAGGTGAAGAAAAATTTATTATACATCGAGGAGATAGAATAGCTCAATTAGTATTCCAAAAAGTATTTTTTCCAAATTTTAAACTGGTAAAAATCTTAAATAAAACAAAAAGGGGAGAAGGTGGTTTTGGACATAGTGGTATAAAAAATTCAAAAATAATATAATTTTTTATTCATCTAAACGGAGGTATTTAATGACCATTGAACTAATCTTTGGTATGGTTGGAGGTTTGGGGTTATTTTTATATGGAATGCAATTGCTCAGTGAGGGTTTACAAAAAAGTACTGGTGATAAGTTACCTAAAATTTTAGAATTATTAACCAATAAACCCATAATAGGAGTTGCAACCGGTACTTTAATAACTTCCATCATTCAAAGTAGTAGTGCTACAAGTGTTATAACAATTGGACTAGTTAATGCTGGTTTATTAAGCTTAAAACAAGCTATAAGCGTAATAATAGGAGCAAATATAGGGACTACGATAACTGCTCAAATTGTATCTTTTCGTTTAGAAAAATATGCTCTTCCAGCAATTGGTATTGGCTTTATCTTTAATTTTTTATCTAAAAGAAGAAGTTATAAATATTTTGGCCAAATATTACTTGGTTTTGGAATATTGTTTTTAGGCATATCAATTATATCTGATACTGCAAAACCTCTAAGAAATTATACTCCATTTTTAAAACTGATAGAAAATATGTCAAATAACCCTCTATTGGGGATCATAACAGCTTTAATTTTTACAGCTATAATTCAAAGTAGTAGCGCTACTACCGCACTCATAATTGCTATGTCTATCCAAGGCATAATTGGAATAGAAGCGGCCATTCCATTAATACTAGGAGCCAATATCGGAACTTGTTTTACTGCAGTAATAGCAAGTATAGGAAGTTCAATAACGGGGAAAAGAGTGGCGTTGTCCCATCTATTTTTTAATATTGGTGGTGTTGTCTTATTTCTATTCTTTTTAAATAAATTTACCTATTTAGTATCATTAACCTCGTCAAGTATTCCAAGGCAAATTGCTAATGCCCATACACTTTTTAATGTCTTTAACGCTATAATTTTACTTCCCTTTATTAATTTATTTGTTAGATTTATTGTTAAAATTTTACCCGGAGAAGAGATTGTACTTAAAAAAGGTCCCATCTATCTAAACAAAGATATAGTAAATACTCCATCTATAGCTTTAGGTCAAGCAATTAAAGAATTAGTTAGAATGGGGGAGATAGTAGAAAGTATGTTAAGTGATGTAATGATATCTTTTATACAAAATGATATCAATATCTTAAAAAATTTATATTTAAAAGAAGGAGTAGTAAATACTTTAGAAAAAGAAATTACCAAATATTTAGTATTAATAGCTCAGGAATCTCTAAGTATCGAACAATCAGAAATTTTAAAGGACTTAATGAATATAACCAATAATATAGAAAGGGTAGGGGATATTTCTGAAGATTTAGCTGAATTAGCTGAAGAAAAAATAAATGAAAAATTACCTTTTAGTGAAAAAGCATTAGATGAACTTAAATTTATGTTTACAAAAGTAGAATCTTCTTTTAATATATCAATCTCTGCATTAAAAAACAGGAATATAGATTTAGCTCGAGAAGTAGCTTTAAAGGAAGATGAAATTGATAAAATAGAAAAAGGACTTCGCGATAGTCATATCAATAGGTTAAATCAGGGTATTTGTTATCCCGAATCTGGAGTTATTTATTTAGACGTAATCAGTAATTTAGAAAGAATTGGAGATCATGCTAATAATATTTGTTTAATGGTAATAGATGAACTATCTAAAAATTAGGTGAATATATGTCATTAATATGGTTAGGATTAATTCAAGGATTAACTGAATTTTTTCCGGTAAGTAGTTCTGGGCATTTAGTAATCTTAAAATATTTTTTAAAATTAAATTTAACTGGTGTTGCTTTTGAAGTATTTTTACATTTTGGAACGATGTTAGCAGTAATAGTTCTTTTTAGAAAAGAGATAAAGGAATTATTAATTTCTTTTTTTAACAGCATTTATAAAATATTAGAAGGAGAAAATTTGTCTAGTATTTTAAAAAGTAATTCTTATTCAAAATTTGCCTGGTTTTTAATAATTAGCACTATACCAGCAGCAATTATTGGATATACTCTTAATTCTTATTTTGAAATACTTTTTAATAAACCTATAATAGTTTCCTTTATGTTAATTATTACCGGAGCTATACTTTGGATTGGTAATAAAAATTATACTGGTGGTAGTAAAAATATTTCCAAAATTACTTATCAAGATGCTATTTTTATAGGATTAGCTCAAGCTGTTGCTATTATCCCAGGAATTTCGAGATCTGGTTTAACTGTTTTTGCTGGATTATATCGTAATTTAGATCGAGAGTTTGCTGCAAAATATTCCTTTATATTATCTATACCCATAATTTTAGGCGCTACAATTTTTAAAGTAAGAGAATTATTATCTTGGAATATAAATTTTTATAATTTAATATTATCTGGATTAGTTGCATCGATATCCAGTTATGGAGCTATGAAAGTATTCATAAGGTTATTAAAAAATCGTAAGCTATACTTTTTTTCATATTATCTTTGGATTTTATCTATTTTCACAATTTGGATAACTTTATCGAAAGGATATTAATAAATTGAAAATGAAAAAGAAAAATACAAAAAATGAGACTATAAGTATATTTATTATTTCATTTTCCTTATTATATATTTTAGCTTTTATCTTTACCGATAAAATGGGAATTATAGGAAGAATAATGGTTCAAACCACAACTCGCAATATTGGTCTTGGTGCTTATATCTTCCCCTTCTTATTATTATTTGGGGGAATGGTAATTCTTTTGGATTTTAAACTACCTAATCCTTATCATAAATTTTTCGGTATTGGTTTTTTATTTATAATATTTCTGGTCTTTATTCATCTTAGGTTATTATCGCTTGATCACTCCTATCTATTAGCCAAAAACGGAGCAGGTGGTGGTTTATTGGGTTATTATTTTGCCAATTCATTATACCTTTACTTTGGAACAAGAGGCGCTTACCTGGTTCTAATATCTCTCAGCTTAATATCTACTTTATTTATAACTGAAGTTTCATATTTTTATATATTTAGTAATTTGATAAAAAGTATAAAAATAATATCCCATAATTTTTATAATCTTCTGAAAAATATTGGAGTAAAAATCTATAAAAGTTCAAAATATAAAGAAGTAACTGATGATCAAGAATATAAAATAAATAAAGTATCTAAAAAAATTTTTAAAGAAAAGAAAAAAGAAAATGAATTAAAATTAAAAGAGGAAATAATTGTTAATAAAGATTACCCGGAATCAAAAATAAGTAAATATCAAATTCCACCTTTATCTTTACTGTCTGATCCGCACTCTGAAGAAAAAATTGATACTAAATTAAATATTGAGAAGAATATAAAAATACTGGAAAGTACTTTTTCTAATTTTGGAATAGATGCAAAAGTCGTTGGTGTTATTCAAGGACCAACAGTTACTCGATACGAAATCCATCCTGCTCCGGGAGTCAAAATATCTAAAATAACTATTTTAAGCAATGATATTGCTTTAGCTTTTGCAGTAGCTTCGGTAAGGATAGAAGCGCCAATTCCTGGCAAAAATGCTGTAGGTATTGAAGTCCCTAATCAGAAAAGAATTAATGTTTATTTAAAAGAAATATTGCAGAGCAATGAATTTAAAAATAGTAAATTTAAATTGCTTATAGGTTTGGGAATAGATATTGGAGGCAAACCAATAATTGCAGATTTAATTGAACTCCCTCATTTATTAATTGCGGGAGCAACGGGTTCAGGAAAAAGTGTATGCATCAATAATATAATATTAAGTATTATCTATAATTTAAGTCCGGAAAAAGTAAAATTCATTATGATCGATCCAAAAAGAGTGGAATTAAATATTTACAATGGCATTCCGCATTTATTAATTCCTATTATTACTGATACAAATCAAGCTATTAAAGTATTAAACTGGGTAATTTCCGAAATGGAAAAAAGATTTAAAATTTTTGCAGAAGTTGGAGTCAGAAATTTAGAAGGTTATAATGAATATGCCAGAAACCTAAAAAATGATATTAATGCTCTACCTTATATTATAATAATAATCGATGAATTAGCTGATTTAATGTTATCTTCTCCAGTAAAAGCAGAAGAAGTATTGTGTAGGTTAGCTCAAATGACTCGAGCAACTGGGATACATTTAATAATAGCTACCCAACGTCCTTCTGTAGATATTATTACTGGTTCAATAAAAATAAATTTTCCTTCCAGAATTGCTTTTGCGGTTTCCACTCAAGTTGATTCAAGAACTATATTAGATGTTAATGGAGCTGAGAAATTATTAGGTAATGGTGATATGTTATTTTCACCAGTTGGTGTTTCCAAACCAATTAGAGCCCAAGGAGCTTTTGTGACCGAAAAAGAAATTAAAAATATAGTATCCTATCTAAAAGAGTATGGTCAATCTCCTGAATATGAACAAGAAGTATTAGAATTTAAAAATAATAAAAATCTATTTATAGCGACAGAAGAAGAGGAAGAAGAGGAAGAAGATGAATTGTTCAATGAAGCTATATCGATTATTAATAATAATAAACAAGCTTCAATATCTATTTTACAAAGAAAATTACGAATTGGTTATACCCGAGCAGCTCGATTAATAGATTTAATGGAGGAAAGAGGAATTGTTGGACCTTACGATGGTCGAAATCCACGAAAAATATTACTATCTGAAGATGAATATCTTAATAATTTTGAGAAACAATAAATATTTTTATTTATAAGCAGGAAAAGAATAATCTAGTGTCGTATTAATTATATTAAGAAGATACAAACAACTAACTATTTTAAACAATTAAAGAGAAAATACATTTCTAAGGAGGTGATAAATGGACTATTTTTTTGACCGCATAAACCCTATTAAATAGAAATATTTAACAGGGTAAAGGTAAAATTGGGATTTTAAGTATTTTCAAAAATGAAAGGAGATTTCAGAAATGAAAAAAAATTTATCAGTAGTAGTCATATTAGTAATAATATTAGGTTTATGTCTTTCATCAACACTTTTTGCTGCAGAACCACTTAAGGTTGGCTTGGTGTTTGATATTGGTGGAAAAGGGGATAAATCATTTAATGATTCAGCATCCCGCGGTTTATCATGGGCAGCAGCTGATTTTGGAATTAAACGTATCGAATTAGAGCCAGGAGTAGATGCGGATAGAGAAGTAAATCTTAGAAACTTAGCCATGATGGGTTATGATTTAATAATAGGTGTAGGATTTTTATTTACCGATGCTATTTCTACAGTAGCTAATGAATTTCCTAATACAAAATTTGCTATCGTTGATGGATTTATCCCAGATAAACCTAATGTTTCTTCATTAAATTTTCGTGAGCAGGATGGTTCTTTTTTAGTAGGTATGATTGCTGGTTTAAAAGCTAAAGAAGATGGTAAAGACACGGTTGGGTTTGTTGGTGGAATGGATATAGCGCTTATTAATAGATTTGAAGCTGGTTATATTGCTGGTGTCCATTATGTCTATCCAGAATGTAAAATACTTTCCGCTTATGCCGGTGATACCCCACAAGCCTTTGCTGATCCAGTAAAAGGAAAAGAATTAGCTTTGTCACAATATGATAATGGCGCATGGGTTGTCTATCATGCTTCAGGTCTAACTGGAGCTGGTGTATTTGAAGCAGCCAAAGAGAGAAAAAGATATGTAATTGGAGTCGACTCTAATCAGAATTATATGGGCTATATCGAGGAAACAAAAGAAAGTTTTGGCTTAACCAGTATGCTTAAACAAGTAGATGTTTCTGTATATTTAGCTATCAAATCAGTAGTTGAGGGAACATTTAAAGGAGGGGTGGAGGTATTTGGCTTAGATAGAAGTGTTAAAATAGGAGATAATGTATACTATGGTGTTTACTATGCCCTGGACAAATACAATGAAAATCTTATAACTTCCGAAGTGAAAGCTAAAGTGGAAGAAGCAAAAGATAAGATCATAAGCGGTGAAATTGTTGTTCCCACCGAAGTAAGCAAATAATATATTCTAATATATATTTGGAGGCATTCATTATTAAGTGGATGCCTCTAAATATATAAAAATTTAGAGGTATATCGCTCAAGGAGGATTTATTAATTGCCTGAGATTACCCTAGAAATGAAAGATATAACCAAGAGATTTCCTCTGGTAGTTGCTAATGATAAAGTTAATTTTGCTGTATACCAAGGAGAAATACATGCTTTAGTAGGTGAAAATGGTGCTGGAAAAACAACTTTAATGAGTATTTTATATGGATTGTACCAAGCTGATTCTGGACAAATATTTATAAAGGGGAAAAAAGTTAATATAGCCAATCCAAAAGTTGCCATCAATTTAAAGATTGGTATGGTTCATCAGCATTTTATGTTAGTACCACCTTTGAGTGTTACAGAAAACATTATTTTAGGTATGGAACCTATAAAAAATAATATTTTTATAGATCTAGAAAGAGCAACTAATAAAGTCAAAGAAATATCTGAAAGTATAGGTTTTAAAATTGACCCCCATGCAAAAATCGAAAATATTTCTGTAGGTATTCAACAAAGAGTAGAGATAATTAAAATCCTTTATCGAGGAGCAGAAATTTTAATTATGGATGAACCTACAGCAGTGTTAACCCCACAAGAGGTTGAAGAACTATTTGAAATATTGAGATCTTTAATTAAGCAAGGAAAAACAATTATCTTTATCACTCATAAATTAAATGAAGTCAAAGCTGTTTCTGATCGTATTACAGTAATGAGACGTGGTAAAGTAGTAGGAGTTAAAAATACTAAAGATACGAACCAAGAGGAAATAGCCAGTATGATGGTTGGTCGGAAGGTTTTATTGGAAGTTGATAAGAAAGAACATAATTTTGGAAAAACAGTATTAAAAGTTGATAAATTAAATGCTTTAAATAATAAAAAATTACCTGCTTTAAAGGAAATTTCTTTTGAAGTTAGAGAAGGGGAAATTTTAGGATTTGCCGGAGTAGAAGGGAATGGACAGACTGAATTAGTGGAAGTTATTAGCGGACTTCGCCTTGCTGCTGGAGGGAAAATTAAACTTTATGATAAAGATATTACTAATTATTCTCCTCGGGATATTAGGGAACAAAAAATTGCCCACATTCCAGAAGATAGAAGACAGCGCGGATTTATTTCCAATTATTCCGTGGCAGAAAATTTAATTTTAGGAAGTAATTACCGTCCACCTTTTAATAAAGGTCTAACCTTAAATTTTTCTGCCATCAATAATCATGCAGCTAAGTTAATCAAAGATTTTGATATAAGACCTTCTGATAGAAATAATTTATTAAAATCTCTTTCTGGAGGAAATCAGCAGAAAGTAATTGTGGCTCGAGAATTATTCGGAGAACCAAGACTACTAATAGCAGCTCAGCCAACTCGAGGTTTAGATGTCGGTTCTACCGAATTTGTACATCAACAAATATTAAATGAAAGAGATAAAGGAAAGGCTATTTTATTAGTTTCGGCTGATTTAGAAGAGATTTTATCTCTATCTGATCTCATTGCTGTAATATATGAAGGTGAAATAGTAGCTATCTTAGATCCAAAAAAAACAAATGAAAAAGAATTAGGCTTATTAATGACTGGTTCAGTTCGTAATAATAAATTTCCTAAAAAAAAGTAAATCATTAGGGAGCAAGAAAATATTGAAAGCTGCTAAAAAAATAGACTATTATAGTTTTTTAGAAAAAATTACTCCTTTGATTGCAGTAATATTTGCTCTTTTAGTAGGTGCAATAGTTATTGTTATAATTGGAGAAGATCCAATTTATGTCTATAAAATTCTTTTTAGCAATGCTATTAGCAATAGAGATGGTTGGGGGAATGTATTATTCAGAGCGACTCCTTTAATATTTACTGGATTAGCAGTTGCCTTCGCTTTTCGCTGTGGACTATTTAATATAGGTGGAGAAGGACAAGTGTATATAGGCGCTTTTTTATCCACCTGGGTTGGATTTACTTTTACTAGTTTACCTGCTTTTATACTTATTCCATTATGTATACTCGCCGCAGCTGCTGGTGGTGCTTTATGGGCAGCTGTTCCTGGAATATTAAAGGCTAAAAAAGGGGTGCATGAAGTTATTGTTACTATTATGATGAATTGGATAGCTGCTTCATTAACTTTTTTTCTTGTTTTAAAGTATAAAGCACCAGAGACTGAAACGATGATAGCAGCAGGAGTAAAACAGATGATTCCTCACACTAAAGAGATTGCACAAGCTGCTCGTCTTCCAAGATTATATGATCTATTTAAATCAATCAACATAGATTTTCCTTCTTATAATCAGGTTAATGTTTCCTTTTTTATTGCTATAGGGGTAGCCATATTAGCTTACTATATTTTATGGAAAACAAATTTAGGCTACGAAATAAGGGCAGTTGGCTATAACCCTTTAGCGGCTGAATACGGAGGAATTAGTGTAGCTAAAAATATTGTATTAGCAATGGTTATAAGTGGAGCTTTTGCCGGACTAGTTGGAACCAATGAAGTAATGGGTTTTAAATATCGCTGGAGACAAGAACTTTTCACTGGATTAGGATTTAACGGAATTGCGGTTGCCCTTTTGGGCAAAAATCACCCTTTGGGAGTGGTCCTGGCCGCTATTTTATTTGGTATTTTAAATTACGGAGGAGCAATTGTAAATATTTTTACTGAAGGCAGAATACCTCGAGAACTTATTATGGTATTACAAGCAGTAATAGTAATATTTGTAGTAATTAGCGATGAAATAGTAAAAAGATTAATTGTAAAAAGGAGGAAACTAACCTAATGTTTGGCAGTATTTTTAATGCAGATTTTATTGCTTCCTCTATCAGAATAGCTATACCCTTAGCCTTAGCTGGTTTAGGGGGGGTATTTTCAGAAAGATCAGGAGTTATTAATATTGGATTAGAAGGTATAATGTTAACTGGAGCTTTTACGTCAATTGCAGTGACTAATTTTATTCAAAATCCCTGGTTAGGGATTTTAGCTGCTATTATAATTGGTATTTTTTTAGGATTAATACATGGTATTACCTGCATTACTTTTAAAGCCAACCAAATAGTAAGTGGTGTGGCAATTAATTTATTTGCCAGTGGTATAACTGTATTTTTTTCTTGGCTTTTATTTAACGAAACACAAATTATGGCTAAAATAAGCCTACCTATATGGGGATTATCTATTCCAAACCTAGGAGAAGGCTCAAGCTTTTTAAGAAGTATTATCATTATATTTGCTCATCATTCCCCCTTAGTATATTTAACCATCATAATTTTCATACTATCCCATTTAATTATATTTAGAACTCCTTTTGGATTAAGATTAAGATCGGTAGGGGAATATCCTCAAGCTGCTGATACTATGGGAGTTAATGTTATTAAAATAAGATACATTGCAGTAATGACCTCTGGGGCTCTTGCCGGATTGGCAGGTTCTTTTTTATCCTTAGAACAAGCTCACTTCTTCGTAAAAGAAATAAGTGGAGGTAGAGGTTTTATTGCTTTAGCAGCTATGATTTTTGGTAAATGGACTCCTTTTGGCACGGCAGGAGCTGCACTTTTATTTGGTTTTGGCGAAGCTTTAGCTATAAGATTACAGAGTGTCACTGCTGTTCCGGTTCAATTTATAAATATGGTTCCCTATCTATTGGCAATTTTTGTATTAGTAAGTGCTATTGGACGAGCTATTCCTCCAGCAGCAGATGGAATTCCTTATGAAAAAGAAGTAGGATAATAAGTAAAAAACTTTTATGACCACTCGACTAAGAATTGTTTTGGGTATATAATATAAAAAATAATATAATTTCCAAAAAAGGAGAAAAATTTAAATAAATGAAAGAGATTGGAAATTTTTTAAAAGAGAGAAGGGAAGCAAGAGGCGTCTCTTTAATTGAGGTAGAGAAAGATTTAAAGATACGTAAAAAGTACTTGCAAGCTATCGAAGAAGGCAATATAGATATAATTCCCGGTAAAACTTATCTTATAGGATATTTAAGGAATTATAGTAAATATCTTGGTGTAGATGAAGAAAATATTAACCAGATAATTCAAACTTATAAGAATTTAGAAAAAAGTAAAAGTAACTTGGAAGAAACTGGGGAAAATATTATTTTACCTAAAAAGCATAAAAGAGATAAATCTATATTTGAGAAAAAAAAGTTTTTCTTTCCTATTAAATATGTTTATTTAATCAGCTTTATACTTATAATCTGTATAGGATTATTATTTTTAAGTCATTCTCTTAAAGAAGCACAGAACTTTCCGATTCCTTCACCTGAAATTGCAAAAGAAACCGATATAAATATCGAGAAAAATATCAATTTAGAAACAGAAGCTATTATTGCAGAATATCCGAAAGAAAAGGATATTTCAAATGATACATTACCTTTTTTAAAATTAATAGCCAATGATAAATCTTGGATAAAAATTCTTTCTGGAGGCAAAATAATATTTGAAGGAATATTATTTACAGGAGAAGTTTTTTCCTGGAAAACTGACCAAGCTTTAGAAATTATAACTGAATATCCGACTAAAATCGAAGCATATTATAATGATAAGATAATTGAAATTAATAAAGGGGTTATTAATAATTACATTTTAAAATATAATTTTAATCCTACCCAAAATGTTTAATATCTTTTAAGCATCAATAATATAAAAACAGTAAGGAATATATTGTAATTGTGGGGAAGATAATTTTTCCAAAACCAGCTAAACTTATTATAAGTACAATTACTTCAGATATAGGTTTATTTAATTTATATAAAGAGATATTGATAAAAAGGTTTGGCAAAGTTGATATCGAAAGCAAGGTTCAACCTTTCATTTTTACTAATTATTATGAAAAAGAATTTGGCAAAAACTTAATACAAAAGTTATTTTCTTTTTTCACCCCAATTAAGCAGAATAGGCTCCCAGAAATTAAAAGAATAACTAATAACTTAGAAAATAATTGTATGAATGAAAATACTAAGCAAAATATGACCTTTCCTAAAAGAAAAATAAACCTTGATCCAGGATATGTTACTCTAAATAAATTTATTTTAGCAAGCACTAAAAATGGACCAACCAGAATTTACCTTAGCCATGGAATATATGCTGAAATAACTCTTAGATTTATAAATAAATCATTTGTACCTTGTGAATATACCTATCCTAATTATAAAACCGATGAATATATAAATTTTTTAAACCAAGTTCGACAAAAATATAAATTACAATTAAGAGAGTATTTAAATAAACCTAATATTCTTAATTAGCAGAAGAGGGAGTTAATTAAACAAACTTGGAAAAAATAAGAATCTTTATTGCGATTAATTTAGATCCAGAGATAAAAAAATATTTAACTTCTCTTCAGAATAACCTAAATGTACCTGAATCCAAAATAAAATGGGTCGAAAAAAATAATTTGCACCTTACTATAAAATTTTTAGGATTCATATCACTAAAACAAATAGAACTAATAAAAGCAGGACTAAAAGAAATAACCAATCAATATAATCCCTTTTTAATACAATTATCTTCAGATATTGGAGTATTTCCAAATTACAAAATGCCCCGAATAATTTGGGTAGGAATTAGAGAAGGTATGAACGAATTAAAAGAGTTATATAATTATATAGAAGTAAACTTATTTAAAAAAGGTTTTCCACGAGAAAATAAAGATTTTTCCAATCATATAACCATTGGAAGAGTAAAGTCTATTCAAGATAAAAACAATTTTATCCCTCTTTTAAAAAGCATTAATATAAAAACCTTATCCCAAAAAGTTAATAGTATCGAAATCATGGAAAGCAAATTAACTCCAAATGGACCCATATATAATATAACGGCTAAATTCCCTTTATTAAAACAATAGAAAATTATAAATTTTACTGAAATATTTATTGAAATAAAAAATTATAAAGGAGTAATCAAAAAATGACTGACAAGATAGAACAAAATAACCCAGAAAGAGAAAAAGCATTAAGTACAGCTATGCAAAATATTGAACAAAGATTCGGGAAAGGTTCCATAATGAAATTAGGAGATCGCCCCAAGGTTTCTGGAAGTGACATTATTTCAACTGGTTCATTGAGCTTAGATATCGCTCTTGGAATAGGCGGAGTCCCGCGAGGTAGAGTAATAGAAATATTTGGCCCTGAAGCCTCTGGAAAGACTACACTTGCTTTACATATTATAGCTGAAGCTCAAAAGAATAATGGTATTGCTGCTTTTATTGATGCGGAACATGCTTTAGATCCAAATTACGCTAAAAATATTGGCGTTAATATAGATGAATTAGTTATCTCCCAACCGGACACGGGCGAACAAGCCTTAGAAATAGTGGAATCTTTAGTTAGAAGTAATGCGGTTGATGTCGTTGTAATAGATTCAGTTGCTGCCTTAGTACCTAAAGCAGAGATAGAAGGCGATATGGGAGATTCTTTTATGGGATTGCAAGCAAGATTAATGTCTCAAGCCCTTAGAAAACTTACTGCTATTATTAGTAAATCAAGAACCACTACTGTATTTGTAAATCAAATTAGAGAAAAGATTGGCATCTTTTTTGGTAATCCCGAAACTACTCCTGGTGGTAGAGCGCTTAAATTTTATTCTAGCGTTAGAATGGATATCAGAAGAAAGGCATCAATAAAAAAAGATGAAAATAACATTGGAATATCCGTCAAGGTAAAAGTGGTAAAAAATAAATTAGCCCCCCCCTTCAAAGAAACGATTTTCGATATAATCTTTGGTAAAGGGATATCCAAAGAAGGAGATATTATAGATCTAGGTAGTAAATACGATATATTACAAAAATCAGGGGTTTGGATTTCTTATAACAATATAAAATTCGGCCAAGGACGTGAAAATTGTAAAATATATCTAGAAGAACACCCGGAAATTGCTAAAGAAATAGAAGATAAAATATTAACCACAGTTGGACTTAATAAAAAAATTACTAAAGAGGATTCTGAAAAATAAATAAAATTACTTCCATAAAATATGATCAAAAAGACATTAGTCAAGTAGTTATTTATATAGATAATAAAACCAGATACAAAATAAATGAAAAGATAATTAAATTATTAGATGTTTACGTGGGTAAAGAATTATCTGAACAAGAAATAGGAAAAATCATTTCCGAAGATAAAACTACAAGGGGTAAAGAATACCTTTTAAGGCTTTTATCCCGGAGAATCTACAGTAGATATGAAATATCCGGAAAATTAAAAAATAAGGGATATCCTGAAAAAATTATTGCTAATCTTATTTTTTGGTTAGAAAATAATAATTATATTAATGATGAGTTCTTTGCCGAGATGTGGACTCAATTTCGATTAAAAAATAAACCTATAGGAAAATATAGATTAAATCAGGAATTAAGAATAAAAGGGATTAAAAAGGAAATCATCCAAAAGGTTATAGATAAAACATATAACGAAATAGATGAAATAACATTAGCCCGAAATCTTATAGAAAAAAAGATTGAATCATCTAAAATTAAAAATATTAAGATAGACCCGAAAAAAATATATAATTTTTTATTAAGAAGGGGATTTTCAGGAGAAGTTTCGAAAAACATTTACAACGAGCTAAACAATAAAAATACAGTAACAAGTGATAAGTAACCTGTAATAACTACCTATTTTTCTAATTTCAGAAATTTAATCTTATTACACATTTGCCTAAAGCATTTTTTTAATGTAGGGGTCGGATTTATCCGACCCGAAACGGGTTCGATGAATCGAACCCCTACTAAATACTTATATTTGGTTATTTGACTTTTCATACTGGACAGGTTAAAATATTTTAAGTAATTTTACTATAATTTTTTGTAATCTCTTATTCAGATATTACGGTTTCTAAATTTAAAAATACATATTTAGCTCTATTGAAATTAAAATGTAAATTAATATACATAACTTATGTACCTTGTAAATTGAATATTAGGAGGTGAATAATATTAGAGTTTACTATATTTTTATTCTAAACATTTTTATTGGTATAATAATAGGCTATTTCATTACTAAATATATCGCTAAAAATAAAATAGCATCAGCTGAAATAAGCTCTAAGAATATTATAGAAAATGCTAAAAAAGAAGCCTATTCTCTTAAAAAAGAGGCATTACTACAAGCAAAAGAAGAAGCTTATAAAATTAAGAGAGATACTGATATTGAAATTAAAGAAAAAAGAAATGAAGTGCAAGGACTTGAAAATAATTTAATTAAAAAAAGCAATAACTTAGTTCAAAAAATAGAAACACTCGAAAAAAAAGAAAGATCTCTAAATTATAAAGAACAAGAATTAGAAAATAATCTACAAAAAATTAAAAATTTATACCAAGAACAGAAAAACGAATTAGTAAAGATTTCAAAAATGAGTATTGATGAAGCGAAAAATGAGCTTTTAAAAAATTTAGAAAAAGAACTTACTCATGAAACCGGTAAGATGATAAAAGAGATTGAAGATCAAGCAAAAATAGAAGCTGATAAAAAATCAAGGAATATAATATCATTAGCAATTCAAAGGTATTCTGCTGATCATACTATAGAGACAACCACATCTTTTGTACCTTTGCCTAATGAAGACATGAAAGGAAGAATCATTGGAAGAGAAGGTAGAAACATTAGAACTTTTGAGATGTTAACTGGAGTTGATTTAATTGTAGATGATACCCCAGATGCAGTGATTATTTCTGGATTTGATCCTATACGAAGGGAAATTGCTCGTATAGCTTTAGAAAAATTGATTGTTGATGGTCGTATACAACCAGCAAGAATTGAAGAGATAATAGAAAAATCTAAAATAATTGTTAACAATAAAATCCAGGAAGAAGGCGAACAAGTAGTCTTTGATACAAATATTAAAAATATTACTCCAAAACTAACTAATCTGTTAGGAAAGTTAAAATATCGAACCAGTTATGGACAAAATGTTTTACAACATTCAAAAGAAGTTGCGTATCTTTCTGAAATTATGGCCGCAGAGTTAGGCGTAAACTCGCAATTAGCCAAAAGAGCTGGCTTACTTCATGATATTGGAAAAGCGCTTGATCATGAAATAGAAGGTCCTCATGCTATAATTGGTTCTGAAATAGCTAAAAAAAATGGAGAAAGCCTTGAAGTAATCAATGCTATTGCCGCTCACCATGGAGATGTTGAACCTAAAACTATTGAGGCTGTATTAGTCCAATCTGCTGATGCAATATCTGCTTCTCGACCTGGAGCTCGACGTGAAATGTTGGAAACTTATATAAAAAGGCTTGAAAAATTAGAAGAAATTGCTAATTCTTTTGAAGGAGTCGAAAAAGCATTTGCTATACAGGCAGGTAGAGAAATAAGGATAATTGTTAATCCGGAAGAAATAGATGATTATGTAGCAAAAAAAATGTCACGAGATATTTCCAAAAAAGTAGAAAAAAATATTGATTATCCTGGTCAAATTAAAGTAATAGTTATTAGAGAAACTCGTTCAGTAGAATATGCAAAATAAATAAAGTACACTTTATATTTAAGGAGGTAATTTTTTAAAAGTTACCTCCTTAAATATTCATTATATTTCATAACTTAAAGAGATATTTTTTTAAAAGATTTAAATTTTAAGCGTATATATGCTAAATAATAATATTTTTATTAGAAAATTTAATAATTGTGATAGAGAAGATATTCGGAGAATAAGTTGTGATACGGCTTTTCTAGAAGAACCGAGAAAAGTTTTTTTTGATGATGATGAAATATTGGCTGATGCTTTAACTCTATATTTTACAGATTATGAGCCAGATTCCTGTTTTGTTGCTGTTAAAAATGATAAAATTATTGGGTACATTATCGGAACAACAGATGTTAAATTAATGCAAAAAATATTCTTTATACGAATTATTCCGCTTTTAATTATTAAAGCATTAAATAAAAGGATTATTTTTAAAAGAAATACCCTGAATTTTTTAATACATATATTATTAAGCTTATTAAAAGGGGAATTTATTCGACCAGACTTTTCAAAAAAATATCCAGCCACATTGCATATTAATATTGATAAAGCTTTTAGAAGGCAAAATATCGGAAAACAATTAATCGAATATTATTTAAAATTTTTAAAAGAAAAAAATGTATCAGGAGTTCATTTTGGTGTAATTTCGGAATCCGCAAAAGAATTCTTTATAAAACTTGGTTTTAATATATTATTTAGAAGTAAACTGTCATATTTACGATATTATTTGGGTAAATTTATTCCTTACTACATTCTGGGAAATTTGTTAAAATAATAATTTTAGTTAATTTGGAAAGAAAGCAATGAAAATAATACGTAATATTATTTTAGGCATTATCATAATTGGAATTATTTATAGGTTTATTTATATGAATCAAGCAAAACAAATAGCTCAAGAATTACCATGGCAAAATGTAACTCTTACTCCCCAGGATCGCATTCTTATTTTAGCTCCACATCCGGATGATGAAGTTTTAGGATGCGGGGGAATTATTCAAAAGGCTGTGAAGCTAAATCTGCCTGTACGTATTGTTTTTTTAACTTATGGGGATAATAACCAGTGGTCATTTATGATTTATCGCAAACGTCCTGTGGTGATGCCAAAAGCAGTGCAGACCATGGGTTTAATACGTCACGATGAAGCAATAGCTGCTGCTAAGGTGTTAGGGATTTCATCAGAACAGTTAACTTTCTTAGGTTATCCTGATTTTCGTACATTAAATATCTGGTATTCTCATTGGGGAGATAATCCACCGGTTGACAGTATGCTTACCGAAGTAAAAGCTGTACCCTATGATAATGCATTTCGTCCTGGGGCACTATATAAGGGTGAGGAAATCTTACAAGACTTAAAAACTATACTACGTGAATTTAAACCTACCAAGATATTTCTTTCTCATCCCAGCGACCATCACCCTGATCATAGGGCACTTTATCTTTTTACTAATATTGCGCTTTGGGATCTTGATGAGGAAATACAGGCAACCCTTTTCCCATATTTGATACATTATAAAAAATGGCCTAAACCAAAAGGATATTTTCCTGATAAACTATTAGAGCCTCCTCAACTTTTCAAACAAACGATTATTTGGCAGAATAATAACTTGAATAATGAAGAAGTTAAACTAAAGTACAACGCTATTAAAAAACATAAATCCCAATACAATTCTAACGCTAAATATCTTCTTTCCTTTATACGAACTAATGAATTATTCGGTGACTTTCCGGTTATTACCTTAAAACCAAATAGTGCTGGTGCATTTCTAACCTCTGATCGTAAGATAGATCTTACTGAATTTCCAGAACAGTTAAACGCTCAAGAGCGTACCTCTTTTGTGGGTTTGTAAGAACGTTTTGTGCGTCTCGAAGATAATGATCTTATATTTTCTATTAAATTATCGCGTCCTATTGCAGAGGCAGTAGGAGTTTCAGTATATATCTTTGGATATCGCCAAGACCGGCCATTCCAAGAGATGCCTAAATTACATATCAAGTTTGGAGCAATTGAACATCAGGTTTTAGACCAGAACAACCTACTTCCTATAGGAGTAATAAAAGTAGAACGTAATTTAAAGGAAATAAAAATTTGGGTACCACTTGATTTGTTAGGAAATCCTCAGCGTATTTTAACTAGTGCAGATACATATTTAGGTACAGTACCATTAGATTGGGTTTCATGGCGGGTTTTAGAGATATCCAATTGAAATAGGAGAAATTAGTTCGAGTAACAGATTAAGATATAAAGAAGGAGGTGAAAAAAATGGAAGCTAAAAAACACTTTAATGTAAGCGAAGCAGAGAAAATTGGCAAAAAATTAGGTATAACCTGGGATAAGTTTGATCTAGAACAATTTAGAATGGGAATGGATGTAGAGTTAGAACATGGTTTACGTGATCCAGCAACAAATGTTACGAATGATGACCCCTTAACTACCGGAAAAATTGCCTTAGCGCATCTTACTGAATTTCCTGATTATTATACCAGGCTCGCCAAGATGGAAAAAGAAGCAGAGGATTTTTGGAATAAAGATTAAATATATTGTTTAAAAAATCAAAAAACTAACCGAGCAATGCAAGAGGTTAGAGGGATTGAGAGGGAGCATCCAAAAAGATATTTTTTCTTTTGATTTTTTGCTCCCTTTGATCTTATATTTTTTGAGGAGATTCAAAAATCAAAATGGCTGAGAAACTAAAGAGTTACAAAACTAATTCACTTAAAGTTTACGTCAAGACTTTCGGCTGTCAGATGAATGTGAATGACTCAGAATATATAGTTGGTCAATTAGAACAATTAGGTTATTCAAGAACAAGAGATATTTTCAAATCTGATTTAATTTTATTAAATACCTGCTGTGTGAGAGAAAATGTTGAACAAAAAATATACAGTCTTATTAGTAAGATAAAAAAAATAAAAGAAAATACTCCAAGTATAATATTAGGCATTTGCGGGTGTATGGCTCAAAAAGAAAAGGAAAATATATTTAAAAAAGCACCTTATGTCGATTTGATATTTAATCCTTCTCAAATAAATAATTTAGAAGAAATTATTAATATTACCAAATATGGAAATAAAAAATATATTTTTTGTGAAAATTCAACTAAATTTATATTGAAGCATATCCCAGTTATAAGAGAAAGCAAAATATCTGCTTGGATCCAAATAATGAGAGGTTGCAATAATTATTGTTCTTATTGTGTCGTTCCCTATACCCGAGGACCGGAACAGAGCAGGGGAGTTTCTGAAATATTAGCTGAAGCAGAGAATTTAGCTCAAGAAAATTATAAAGAAATATTTTTATTAGGACAAAATGTAAATTCATATGGAAAAAATCTACCTGAATCTGTAACATTTTCCAAATTATTAACACTACTAAATAATATCAATGGCATAGAAAGAATAAGATTTATGACCTCTCATCCCAAAGATTTTAATTTTGATTTAATAAAAGTGGTAAAGAATGGTGATAAAGTTTGCGAACACATACATTTACCTATTCAGTCAGGTTCGAATAAAATTCTCAAAATTATGAATAGGGAATATAATGTTAATCAATATAAAAGTATTATTAAAGAAATTAGAAGTAATATAAATAATATAAGCATTACTACTGATGTAATGGTAGGATTTCCAGGAGAAACAGAAGAAGATTTTCAACAGACTTTAAATACTTTTGAGGAAATAAAATTTGATGATGCCTATACTTTTATATATTCCAACAGAGAAAATACCATTGCTTCTCTAATGCCTAATCAGGTTCCTTTACAAGTTAAAAAAGAAAGATTACGGAGACTTATTAATTTACAAAAGGAAATCTCCACCAAAATTAATAAAAAATTAGAAGGGGAGGTATTGGAAGTTTTAGTGGATAAAAAATCTCTAAAAAATATCCCCAATCAACTTTCAGGTAGAACAAAAACTAATAAAACCGTTGTCTTTATTGGTGAGCAAGAATTGGTTGGCAAATTAGTTGAGGTGAAAATTATTAAATCAGATACCTGGACCTTATATGGAGAATTAGTTAAATGACTGGCAATAAGGAAGATAATAATTTATTAATATTATTAGGTCCAACCGGGGTAGGTAAAACAGATATTTCCATTAAATTAGCTAAAAAATTACCTAATCTAGAAATAATTTCTGCAGATTCCATGCAAATATATAAATATATGGATATTGGGACTGCTAAACCTAATAATAACATATTAAAAATAATAAAACATCATATGATAGATATTGCTGATCCAGCAGAGAATTTTGACGTAATCCAATATAGCAAATTAGCTACCAAGATAATATTAGATATCTTTAAAAGAGGCAAAATACCAATATTAATTGGTGGTTCGGGGCTCTATATTTCCTCAATAATCGAACCAATCTTCTCAGGACCTAATAAAGATAGTGTTTATAGAGAAATATTAGAAGAAGAATCAGAAATTTACGGTAAAGAGTATTTATATAATAAACTAGTTAAAATAGATCCGATTTCTGCTTTAAAAATTAATTCAAATGATTTAAAAAGAATAATTAGAGCTCTGGAAGTATATCAATCTACTGGTAAAACCATCTCTTATTTACAGAAAAAAGCTTACCATAAAAATGCAAAATTTAAATATCAAATTATAGGACTAAAAAGGAATAGAGAGAAATTGTATCAAAAAATAAATTCACGTGTTGATAAAATGATTAAAGATGGACTTATAGAAGAAGTAAAAATGTTAAGAGAAAGAGGATATAATGAAAATCTAAATTCCATGCAGGGATTAGGTTATAAACAAATAAATAAATATCTTGATGGTGAATATGACCAAAAAACAGCCATTAACTTAATCAAAAGAGATACTCGTAGATATGCAAAAAGACAAATGACCTGGTTTAATCATAAAATAAAAAATATTGAATGGATAAATTTAGATGAATATGATGATAATGAAACAGTTTCGAAGATAAAAAATAAAAGGGTGTTCGAGGAACTTTAACCTATTTTTTATAATTTTACTACGTCCTATAATATATCTTATGTAAAGTAAATCAAATAATAAAAAAAAGAAAGAAACTCTCAAGACCTCATAATTAAATGTGATTTCTTTTACATCATTTATTATATCTTTTGCTACGATTCTATTATTCAAATACATATACAACAAAACCCCCTATTATATTTTTAAAAGACTCTTAATATAATACTTATATGGAGATTACACAAACTCCTTCTTTTTTAAAAATATTTTTATGGAGAAACACTGTATAAAAAGTCACTTGTGATTAATTATATGTGAAGGGGATAAAAGACCCCCCCTTAAATGACGAAATTGAAGGTTTAATTATTTCATAATTTAAAAATAAAATATTTACAGTATTTTTTTCATTAACTAGGAATTAAAAAATGTATCACCAATCCATTTAATAAAAAGTACCGGTTTTTTGCCATTAGATACTTCTTCAATTTCTGTAATATCTGTTTATATTTATAGACGCAAATCTCTCAAGAGCTTTTTCGAAAGGCATATTAAGTTTTAGATTTGTTTTTTTCTCCATAAAAATTACTGCTTTGGCCTTTCTAAACCAAAAATTCTAATATTATTAAGGTTTGTTTTAATATCTATTTTTATTATTTTTTGTATACTATTTTCTTTTAATATTTTCCCATAGATAATTTTAAGTTTTTCATTAGATATTTTCCCTTTAATATCAAAATATTTCTTGTATTTTTCAAATTCTCCAAGTGTCCAATTATTTTGAAAGAAAAATACATCAAGAATACAATCCACATCAAATCCGAACTCACCGGCTTTAAAATTTATAGTATTCTTTTTATTCTCTCTTTCATTCCCGGATTTATAGAGATTTGTTTTACTTGTAGTTGTAAAGATAAAAACGTTTAATGGTGTAGATAATTTACTGCTTGTACCTAAATATACAAACCAGCGGTCTTTTGTGATTCCATCTCTTTGTTCAGGATAATTTATCCATTTGAATACTGTACCTATTTCCATTTACATTAATGTAGATACAATAAAAAATTTTCTTCTATTGGTGATAATTCGCATTCTTTTTTGCTAAAAATATTTTTAAACGTGTCCTTATATTCTATTATTGAATTTTTCTTCTTTTTATATGCTACATCATAGGCTCGAACATCTTTATGAATATCATCGCAAATTTTGTCCGTATTTTCTTTTTCGGCTTTATTGGGATCTGCATATTTCTTAACCAATTCATCCATTTTTTCGATCTCGTATTTTGAAAAATAGTCTAGGTTTGCATTCTCTTTTGCTTTTATAATATATTTACCATTGCCTCTTGAAATAAATTCTACCAATCTTGATTTATAATTTCTCCTCTCATTATATAATTCATGTGGTACGGGTCCGTTTACCATAGCTTTATATTCAAATTCAAGAGCTGGTTTACCAATATCTTTTAAACTTAAAAAATCTAAATAAGCTAAATATTTAAACAATATTGTTTGTGATAAATATCTTCCTGTTTTATTGCAATGCTCGGTAGCAAAATAACACATAGCATTTTCACGCTTTTCTTCTCTATATGGTATCATCCAAATCACTTCCTTATTTTTTAACTGATAAGTTCTTTATAAGTAATTCTACCATAACAATTGCCTAAAAGTAAATTAAATCTATTTTCTTCTATACCTTTTTTGATATTATATCTAAAATTACATTCTTTTAAACATCTTTCAATATGTCTTGGTGAAATATAATGGTAGATCCATAAAAATGATCTTTTAAGGAACGAGAAAAATCCCTTAAACATGTTTTTATCGCATATACATCATCTAATGTTATGTTTACTTGTTTTTTCTGAGCATGCATCACTTGGTTTGAACGTATTAAATAGGAGGATTTAATAAATTGTTTAGTAAAAATATTTTTAAGACCTACTTTATTTATTTCTTTTTCAATATCTTTAACTTCTTTATCTAGTTTCTCAACTTGAAGAACCTTATTAGTTACGATATTCTCAAAGCACCAATAAAAATTATAAAAAGCTTCTTTATAAAAATCTATATTAAAAAACGTAAGGCTTAGGTGCAATATACCTTTAATATATTCTTCTCTAATTGTAGATATTGTTTTTTTCTTTTGCTAAAACTCCATAATATTTTAGAGTATTTCGAATTTCATTTTCTGAAATTTCTTTGATACTTCCTTCAAAATATTCTTTTCTTCCTTCCATCTTCAAAAGAAATGGAAAAATATTGCTCTTTTTAATTGGATCGTAAACTTCATATGTACGCATTGAAAAGCCAAACCAATCCCATGTAAAGTATCCTAAACTTGCAATATTTAATGCCATTATAAAAGTCGATATACAAACACCTGAAAAAGCAACAAAATGTGCAATATCATTACAACTACTTGATTTATTTGTTATAGTAATTAAAAAAGACCTTTCCTGAATATCACTTACAATAAAAGGAGCATTTTCACTCATTAACAAAGAAAAAGCTTCTTTATTTAATCTATGAGAGTAACTAATTACAAAACATTTACTTTTAAAAGGTATTTCTTCCTCTGTTTTAATAATATTAAGCCTCTCAATTATATTATTATTTAAAAAATTAATTTGAGATAGAGTATAAATTATTAAACTATATTCCTTATACTACAAATCTTTCAAAAACCCTCTTTTTTAAAAAACTTATCTAGAAAAAATGATCCCCGGTGGTCGAGGACACCGGGGTTAAGGAGGTATTTAAATGAAAAAGTACGTGCAGGTTGGTGGAAGGTTAGCAGGTTAAATGAAAAGCAGCAATTATATTTTTATTTTTATAAAGTTTATTATACTCCTCACATGCATCTCTTGTCTTTTTAATAATTACTTGTTCAATTCCTGCTGATTTTATGTATTTTATTAAATCTTCTGATACTTTCATTAAACCATAAAATCCAGTTCCAATAATTAAAATATCTGGTTTTTTATTTATTATTTCCTTTACATCATCAATACAAAGATTGTGCCCTTCTTTTCTCCACCAATTATCATAAATATGATCTTTAAAGATAATAAGGTCTGAATTATATTCTTTTCCGTTGATTAATATTTTCCCAAAACGATAATTTTCTATCATGCTATTATTTCTCAATATATTTAATAATTATTTTTTTTAAAAAACATATAATTTAATTGTATAGGAATATCCTTTTTCCGTAGAAGTTCGATTCATAGAATCCGCAATGAAAACGGGTCGGATAAATCCGACCCCTACTTCTACAGGCAGACACAAGTTCTGCCCCCTACTACTTTTAATATTCACTATCGACTAATTCACATTATAATCGATATGCATCATTTTCGGATGATTATAGAAGCATAACCAACCACCTGGTCAAACATTCCCGAAACATCTCCCGAAACATCTCCCGAAGTAGCATATTTTAGCAATTCAGCTTTTTTTGCACCTAGTGTTTCACACGCAATAAGCATTACAGTAATTGGACCAGGGCCACACATAGTTAAATTCTGTTGGTAAATCATATCATATAATTTTTTAGGATCAAAATCTAAAATAGCATTTATTGCTTGCTTATCTATGTTTATAGCGTATTCTTGTGGTTCATAATGGGTAAAGTCCGAACTAGCAATGATTAAAACATTTTTATTAATTATTGAAGAACAAATTGATTTAGCAATTTCTATATCTGTATTAATATCCTGATGAATCATACAAATTGGTACAAATTTAACCTTTTCACCAAAAATATATTGAATAAATGGTAATTGAACTTCTATAGAATGTTCAAATTGATGGGCTTTTCTATCTACCTTAATTATTTTAGAGTTTTTTAAAATGCTTTCTGCAATATTTGTATCAATTTCTAATTCACCTAAAGGTGTTTCCCAGTTTCCTTCAACCATAATAGAAATATCTTCTCCAAAACCACGATGGTTAGGACCTATTATAATAATTGTATCAGGCTTACCATCTAAAGCAATTTTATAAAATCCATTAGCTGCAACAGGTCCTGAATACATATAACCAGCGTGAGGACTGATTAAACCCATAATATTTTTCTCTCCTTGAAGATTTACTGTGGGAATTTTGCCTGGGCCTATTTTATGTAAAAAACAATTTTCAATCTGTTTCTTTAAAGATTTTAAATTAGCATTATAGAAACTACCTGCAACGGCAGGTTTCCTTACTTCTAACTTATCCATAAAATTCCCTCCCCTACTCTTTTAAAAATTATTAGATTTAATATATAAACTTTATTATTTATTTTATTTTAATATTTGTCTATTTTGGAATGTCGACTGGTTTTTTTCTTTTTTATTTTTGGTAATGCTATTATAAAAAATATCACTATAATTATTAATAAAAATATTACTCTAAAATAAGTTGAATAAAATAAATATTTAGCATAAGATAAATAATATCTTTTTTTGGCTGAAGGGTAATTAGGATTTAAATTCAATACTTCCTTAAATTCTCTGGATGCTTCTTTAAAAAGTGATTTTTTTTCATCATTTACAGCTAAATTGAATTGAGAATCAATGATCTTTAATTTTATTTTTTGATCATCCGGATGTATTTTATAAAGGTAGTTATAAGCTTCGATAGCTTCTTCCCATTGTTTATTTTCATAAAAAGCAGTAGCAATTCCTTCGCGGGCGGTTATATTTAATGGATCTATAGAAATGACTTGTTCATATTCTAATATTGCTTTCTCCCAATTGTTCTCTTCGCTATATTTATCGCCTAAATTACTGTGAATAACTATTTGGGATACGCAGAATTTTACAATTCTATTATTTCCAGCATCGGCAACATAAATATAGTCCCTGTTATCTATAACAATTCCTTCAGGGGAATTTAGATTAATTCTATCTGACTCATTACCAAATTCTAATTCGGAATTATTATCTTTATCATATTTTACTACTTTTCCGTTTTTGTAATCAGTGATATATATATTATTTTTTGAATCAAGAGCAATATATCTTGTGCCGCTAAATTGTCCAAACTCACTCCCGCTTTCTCCAAATTTTCTTAAAAATAGGCCTTCTTTACTAAATACCTGTACCTGGTCATGGAAAGTATCGGCAATATACATATTTCCTTCCTCATCAAAAGTAATTCCTCTGGGGTAATAAAATTCACCGTCTCCCATACCTTCTTTCCCAAATTGTTTAATATACTCGAAAGTAGGGGAAAATATTTGTATCCTACTATTTCCTGTATCTACAACATAAATATTATCATCTTTGTCTATGGCTATGCCTCTTGGATTCGAAAATTCACCCGGGCCATTACCTTCTTTCCCAGTCATCAGTAAGGATTTACCTTCCGGTGATATTTTCTGGATTCTATGGTTAAATTGTTCTACTATGATTATATTTCCGTTACTATCCAGAGCCAAGCCAACCGGGCCATCAAGTTTTAATGCATCCTCCCCTTCCCCATCCGGAATCACCTTTAGTAATCTTCCCTCAGAGCTGAATTTTTGTATACGGTCATTTTCCCAATCAGATACATATAAGTTATTATCTTTATCGAGTGCCAGGCAAACCGGATAATTAAATTCACCTGCCCTGTTACCATATTCACCAAAGGTTAACATAGTAATATAATCAATGTTTGCCATACTATAAATAGGTGATAAAATAATAAAAATTATAATAATAAATATATAATATTTTTTCATAGTTTTATTTACCTTCTAATTTTTTTATTAAATATCAATATTCTCATTTATGTTATATTATTATCAATTGTTTTATTTTATTACTTAATATATTTAATGATTCTTTATGATATATTTTGTCTTTTAAATTTAATTTGTTTAGATATATAGGGCTACCATAATGAACGATTATTTTATATTTAAAAAAAGCAGGTAAAATCTTTCCACGAGGATATATCTTATGGGTACCAATAATTCCAACTGGTACGATTGGAACACCTGTTTTTATAGCAATTTTTATTACACCTAATTTTAATTCTTGTAATTCAATATTTAATGAACGTGAACCTTCAGGAAATACACCTAATATTTTCCCTGCTTGTAAAATATTTATAGCTTTTTTTACAGCAAGGATATCATTTTTTCCCCTATCCACAGGAAAGGCATTCAATTTTTTAAGTATAAAATTTCCAAAAATATTATTAAAAGCTTCTTTTTTAGCAATAAAACAAATTTTTCTCTTCATTGATGTTGCTAAAACGATTGGATCTAAGTAACTTACATGATTCGAAGCAATTATTAACGCTCCCCTTTTAGGTACATTCTCATTTCCTATTATTTTCATTTGCCAAAATATTTTTAATAATAACCAACATATAGCTCTTGTTATCCAATAGAACATATAATTTATCCTAATTTTACATATATTATCTAAAAATTAAATAGTGTGCCCGAGAGGATTTGAACCTCCAGTCTACGGCTCCGGAGGCCGCCGCTTTATCCAATTAAGCCACGGGCACATATATATACTATCTACCCCAACTAAGTCTATCGGCTAAAATTTTAGGTAACCCTGCATTAATTATTTTTTTTTGAGTCAAATAAATTGGATAAGATATTCGATAAATTTTAACTACCTTATATTCTGTATCATAAATTCCATAACTTGCATCTGGATTACCATCACGTGGTTGACCGACACTCCCACAATTAATAATATACCTTTTATTTTTTAAAATTTCAATGTAACCACCATTAATAAAATCAGTGTAGTTTACCTGGTTATTGCTTTTATTAAAAGAAAAACATCCTGCTAAGTGGGAATGTCCAATAAAATATATTTTGAAATCATATTTCTTAAATATATCATACGCGCTATTTTTATCTAAAATATATTCAAATATTGGTTCACGAGGACTTCCATGAACTGCAAATATATTTTCAATAACTTGAATCTTTTTATTTAGGTTTAATAAAAATATTTTATTATTTTCTTCTATCTTTCGAGAGGTCCATAAAATTGCTTTTCTTGCCGCATCATTAAAATAATTTATATCTAATTTTCCTATAACTCCAAAATCATGATTTCCACCTATACATCTACAGTTTAAATCTTTTATCTTTTTAACGCAATAATTAGGATCCGCCCCATAACCAACAATATCTCCCAAACAAATAAATTCATCAACTTTTTCCATATTATTTAATACACAATCTAATGCTTCAGAATTACTATGAATATCTGATATTATTCCAAATTTCATAATTATTTTGGCTTTCTTTTCAAAACATTGATATTATTATTTGATTTATAAATAAAAAACGGCGTATATCTCGCCGTTTTTTTATTTAAATTAAGCTCTTATAATTTCTTTAATTCTCATAATTGCTGAAATTGCAGATCTTGCTATTTCATCCAATTTCATAGTAATAAATTTTATGGTATTTTCTAAATCAGGTATTAATATATATTCTAATGCATTAACTCGTCTTCTAGTTTTTTGAATTTCATCAGCTAGAAGGGAAACTGCTTTTTCTAATTCTGCTAATTTTAACATTAAAGGTAATATTTCATAAAAATTTCGTAAAGCATGGTCTAATTCCGCAGTTGTTTCAATTAAGCTATAGGTATAATAATTCCCTTCACCTATATATTTGTATTTTGGAACATTTACACTCATAATATTTGTAAAATCTATTTCAATAAAGCTTTTCGCTTTCGGAAACATTAAAGTTTCCTCAAGTGTTATTTCGCTCATTAAAGAAGTGGCATTAGAAAATATTGAATAACCTTTCATTAATTTTTCTTCGACTTCTTCTCTAATTATTTTATCTTCTTTGACTAATTGAATATATTTTTGAATTAAGGCGTCTCTTTTGTCCTTTAAAAGCTTGTATCCTCGCTTTGCTACAATCAATCTCTTTTTTAATTTTATTAATTCCATTCGATTAGGATTAACGTGTAATAGCATTTATCTTTTCGTCCTTTAATGTATCTTTTGGTAGATACTTTTTAATAAATTCATCCTTTATTCTTTTCAGTTCTTCTATTGGTAGGATGGTTAATAATTGCCACCCTATATTTAAACTCTCTTCAATAGACCTATTTTCATCTTCACTTTGTTTAATAAATAATTCTTCAAATTTATCTGCAAATTTTACATATTTTTTATCAATCTTAGTTAGAGCAGCTTCTCCTAAGATTACAGCTAATTCTTTAACCTCTTTTCCTCTGGCATAAGAAGCAAAAAGCTGATTCATTACATTTGCGTGATCTTCGCGAGTTTTATTTAACCCTATACCTTTATCTTTTAAACGAGACAAAGATGGTAATACATTTATGGGTGGGTAAATTCCTTTATGATGAAGTTCCCTGGATAATATTATCTGACCTTCTGTGATATAACCGGTTAAATCTGGGATAGGATGTGTTTTGTCATCTTCAGGCATAGTTAAAATTGGAATTAAGGTTATTGATCCTTTCTTATCTTTTATTCTCCCTGCTCTTTCATAAAGTGTAGCTAAATCTGTATACAAATAACCAGGATAACCACGTCTTCCCGGAACTTCTTTTCTAGCTGCTGATACTTCCCTTAAAGCCTCACAATAATTAGTCATATCAGTTAGTATTACCAAAACATGCATATTTTTTTCAAATGCTAAATATTCTGCACAAGTTAGAGCCATCCGGGGAGTTATAATTCTCTCCACTGCTGGGTTATTCGCTAAATTAATAAACATAACACACTTTTCTATCGCTCCGGTTCTTCTAAAATCATTTATAAAAAAACTTGCTTCTTCAAAGGTTATCCCCATAGCAGCGAAAACTACGGCAAATTTTTCTTCCTTACCTAATACTTTTGACTGTCGAGCAATCTGAGAAGCAAGTCTGGCATGGGGCAACCCGGCGCCAGAAAAAATAGGTAATTTCTGTCCTCTAACTAACGTATTTAAGACATCGATAGAAGAAATCCCAGTTTGTATAAAATCGTTGGGATAGTCTCGAGCATAAGGATTAAGGGGATTACCATTTATATCTAATTTTTTTTCTGCAATTATTTGAGGTCCATTATCTATCGGCCTACCAGAACCATCAAATATTCTACCCAAAATATCTAATGAAACAGGTAGCTCTATTACTTTTCCTAAAAAGCGAACTTTACTATCGGAGACATCGATACCTGTTGTTCCTTCAAATACTTGAACAATTGCTTTATCTTCAGTCACTTCAAGTACCTGTCCTCTTCTAATTTCCCCAGAAGATAATTCTATTTCAACTAATTCTTGATACTTAACATCTGTTGTTTTTTCAACTATTATTAAAGGACCAGCTACATAAGATATGGTTAAATATTCCTTAATCATTTTTTTCTATATTTTCTCCTTCCCTTTAAGTGGTTGTTGAATTAATTTGACATATTATTTCTTTTTCAATTTCACTAAATTTTTTTAGATTATTTTCTTTAATATATTTAGCTCTTATTATATTACTTTTAACCGGTAGGGAATTGATTTTTTCTATATTTACACCTTGTACAATTACTTTTTCTGCAGTCTCATGGAATAAAATAATTAATTTTAACATTAAAAATTGTTTTTTTACAGAAGTATAGGTATCTATTTCGTCAAAAGCATCTTGATGAAGAAAATCTTCTCTAATTGATCTCGCTGTTTCTAATATTAATCTTTCATGAGTTGATAAGGCATCAACTCCAACTAATCTTACAATTTCTTCTAATTCTGCTTCTTGTTGAAGAATCCCCATAGATTTATTACGTAGTTCTATAAAATCTTTATTAATTTCCTTTTCATAAAATTCAGATAACTGAGATAAATAAAGGGAGTAACTAGTTAACCAATCAATCGCTGGAAAATGCCTTTCATAAGCTAACTTATCTTGCAAACTCCAAAAAACTTGCACTGTACGCAAGGTATTTTGAGTAACTGGTTCAGATAAATCTCCCCCCGGAGGTGATACAGCTCCGATGACACTTAAAGTTGCTTCCCTATCATCATTACTTAAACATTTTACTCTACCTGATCTTTCATAAAAGCTAGAAATTCTAGTCCCTAAATAAGCAGGGTAACCTTCTTCGCCTGGCATTTCTTCTAATCGACCTGAAATTTCTCGCATTGCTTCTGCCCAACGAGAAGTCGAGTCAGCCATAAGTGCAACATTATAACCCATATCTCTATAGTATTCAGCAATAGTTATACCAGTATAAACAGAAGCTTCACGAGCTGCTACCGGCATATTCGAAGTATTAGCAATTAAGATAGTTCTTTCCATTAGTCTTTTTCCGGTATGGGGATCAATTAATTCAGGAAATTCTAATAAAACGTCAGTCATTTCATTCCCTCTCTCGCCACATCCAATAAAAATAATAATTTCTGCGTTACACCACTTAGAAAGCTGATGCTGAATTACTGTTTTCCCACTACCAAAAGGTCCTGGAATACAAGCAGTCCCTCCCTTCGCAATTGGGAAAAACGTATCAATTACTCGTTGACCAGTTATTAATGGTTCAAAAGGAGGTAATTTTTCTTTATAAGGCCTCAATTTTCTTACTGGCCATTTTTGCAACATTTTTATTTCTTGAAGTAATCCTTGTCTATCTCTTATTTTGGTAATTGTTTCAGTAACTGTAAATTTACCCTTATATATTTCTTCAATTTCACCCTGGATTCCATATGGAATCATTATTTTATGTTGGATAATACTACTTTCCTGAACAGTTCCAATAATATCTCCAGAAATTACTTTATCTCCTTTTTTAAGAACTGGCTCAAAATCCCACTTCTTTTTTCTATTAATTGCATCTTCTTCAGCACTCCGGCTAATAAAATCTCCCTTAGATAATCTAATTAAATCTAAAGGTCTCTGAATTCCATCATAAATTGATTTAATTAACCCAGGACCTAATTCTACACTTAAAGGCATACCAGTAGAAAAGACAGGTTCTCCAGGACCAATGCCAGAGGTTTCTTCATAAACTTGTATGGTTACTAAATCCTTAGCAAGTTCAATTATTTCACCGATTAATTTTTGATTACTTACTTTTACAACATCATACATTTTTGCGCCTCGTAGACCTTCAGCTTCAACTACTGGACCTGCTACTTTAATAATTTTTCCTGTTTCCATTATTCTTCCTCTTTTCTAAATAAAATATCTGTTCCAATTGCCTTTTCTATATTTTTTTCTAATATTTTTAATCCTAAGTTTTTCTTTTCAAACTTATTTGGAATTATAGTGAAACTGAGCAGACTATTTTTTTGTAATTCCTCTATTTTTTCAAATATTTGAATGGCTATTTCCTCAGTTATAAATACTGCTGCATATTTCTCTTTTACTATTTTGTTTAATATTTCTATAGTTTCTTCTTTTTTGCTTACTGGGAAAATTGAGATACCTAATAATTTAAAACCGATAATTGAATCTCTATTCCCTATCATAGCAATATTATACATAAGTATCACGAACACTTTCTTTAATGGTACTGGGAAGTAATTTATTTAACTTACCTGATAAAATTATTCTAATATTTTTTATATCATTTTCTTTAGCTACCATAAATCCTACTAAAGGTTCTATCCCAAAGGTAATTAATTTTCCTACTTTAGTAAAATTAATAATAAAATTATCTCTTAACTTTTCTAATTCCATTAAGGAATTATTTTTTTGAAAATATTTTATGCCTAATTCAATTACATTTTTATAATCAGTATAAACTAACTTTTCAGGCCAAGAAGACAACGGTGAATCATAAACTGCTACTATGTTTTTTATATTAAAATCACCTTCGCTAATTAAAAAATTTTTTAAGAATATTTTTTCTTCTCCCCTTATTTTTGCTCTAATAGAACTAATTATATTATTAAGATCTATATTTATTTTAATAAACCTTTTTAAAAAATTTTCCTCTGTCTCTATCACTTCAACCTCTTTAATTTTATTAAATATCATAACATATCTTTCTTTATCTAGAATGAAATCTATTATCTCTGGGTCTTTAAATTTACTATATTCTAAAAATATTTTTTTAATTAAAAATTCAAAAGAATTAGGAAGATCTTCATATTTTTCGTCTATAATCGCTAAATTAAGTTTTTTTATATTTATGGTACCAATTGGTGATATTAATTTATCAGAAACGTCTTCTTTTAAATATTTCGATTTTATAAGTATTTTGATATTATGAAAATCATATTTAGAAGCAAATGTGAAATATAGAAAATTAAAAGTAGAAACTTTAGAAATATCTTTTATGATATTGTAACTAGATAATAATTCTCGATTTAATGAATCTTCATAATTTTCAGGATTATTAAGGTCAAAGGAATAATTATTTAAATTACCTTCCATTAAAATTTTTATCGCAGATATAGTATCAGTTGATTTTATCATTCTATCTAATAAATCTTTAGTTAATAATCCCTTTTCTAATTTTTTAATCCTTCCATTAGCAAAGGCATATTCTTCTTGATTGTTAGTATCTGCTGTAAAGTATTTAAACATTAATCATCCTTCCCCATTCAAATTATATAAAAAGCATTGCTTTAAAAATATTAAGCAAATAAATATTTACCTATTTCAATTTCAGATTCTTCTCTAACTTTTTTTAATAATAATTCCAATGAAATATTTTTTCTTACCTTACCAGAACCAATAATTACTCCACCTTGTATCGGAAGATAAGAAGTGGATAATTTTAATTCACCCTTCTTATCTTTAACTTCCAATGTTTTATTTATATCTTCTATAAAATCTTTAGATATTTTATTTTTATCTGAAGAAGCAATAAAAATAGTTTCATTGCCTTTTTCAATATTATCTAATATTAACTTTTTTATAAAATTGTGATAATCTTTATCATCTAATTTTAAGATACTTTCTAAAGCTTTGTTAAAAGCACCTTCCATAATTTTTTGTTTTTCTAATAAAATAGTTTTTCTTGCTTCTAAATTAGCCTCAGTCAATATTTTATTCTTTTTTAGAGATGCTTCTTGATTGTTTTTACCCAATATTATATTTTTAATATTATCTGCTTCTTCTTTGCCTTTTTTGATAATTTCCTTAGTTTTATCTTCAGCTTGAGTAATAATTTTATCTGCTTGAATCTGAGCATCAGATATAATTTTTTCGTTTATATCTTTAATGGTCATATAATAGTCTTCCTTTTACAAATTTATTCCATTAAAAAGTAACAATGAAGCCAATAAAGAAAATACTGCATAGGTTTCTACCATAGCAACCATTACTGTGGCTTTGCCAACCTCTTCTGGATTTCTGGCAACTAATCCTATGGCTGCAGCAGCAGTTTTTCCTTGATACCACCCAGAAAAAAAGCCTACTACTCCTACAGGTATACAGGCAAAAAATATTTGCCATCCTTGATTTAAGGTTAAGGGTAATGGTACGCCTGCAAAAATACCAGTTTTCATTAAAACCCAAAACCCAACTAATAAACCATAAATGCCCTGAGTGCCTGGGATGGCTGACAAAAATAACATTAGACCAAATTTTTCTGGTTCTTCAGTTAACACTCCTTCAGCAGCAGCTCCAGCTATACCAACTCCCATACCAGAGCCAGAACAAGCTAATCCGATAGCTATTGCAGAACCTAAAAATGCCATTACTATTCCTTGTGTAATCATATTTTCCTCCTATTTCTAATTAATGTTAGTTTTAACTAATAAATTTCTCTACTTGAATTTTTAATTGTGTCTCTACTCCTAAACTCTTATTTTTCTCACGCGATACTCGATACTCGATACGGATTACTATCTGCTAACTGACAAATATCAACACATCGTGAACTTAAAAATATCAACACATCGTGAACCTTAATGGTATTTTATATCAACACATCGTGAACTATACAACTTAAAATGTTCTATACTGACCTTAAAAAAGGAGGTCAGTTATGAACAGTAAAGAATTAAGAGAAAAAGCTATAAAAAGATACGAAAATGGTGAATCTCCTAAGGAGATCTACCAGAGTCTTGGTAAAGGCAAAAGCTGGTTCTTTAAATGGTTAAAGCGTTACAAATTAGATGGGAAAGATTGGGCTAAAAGCCACTCTCGTAAACCCCATCAAAGTCCTAAAAGGATGGATAAAATTATGGAACAAACGGTAATTGAAACCAGAAAGCGTTTAGAAAAAAAGCCTTATGCTCAGATAGGAGCATTTAACATTTGCTGGCATCTAAAGCAAGAAGGGAAAAATCCTCCTTCCCTTGCTACCTTAAATAGAATTATTAAGCGAAACAACTTAGTGCATAAACGCTTAAAATATTCCCCTAAAGGGGTTAATTATCCTGCTTTAGTGGTGACTCATAGTAATTACGTACATCAAATGGATGTAGTTGGCCCTAGATATCTAAAAGAAGATGGAAGATTCTATTCGGTAAATATTATTGATGCCTTTGACCGCCGGAATAGTACCAATCCTGAGCCTAGACAGAACAGGATAGCGGTTAGTAAAGGTTTATTATCTTCCTGGCAGACCTTAGGTATACCCCTCTATGAGCAGATGGATAACCAACTCTCTATGCGGGGGAGTAATCACTACCCCCATTCTTTTGGACTGGTTATTCGTCTCTGTCTTTATGTAGGCATACAACCTCTCTTTATTCCTCTAAGAGAACCCTGGAGGAATGGGATTATCGAACACTTTCAGAATGTCTTTGATAAAATGTTCTTTCGGGCACAATATTTTAAAGACTTTGCTTATCTTTGCCGGGAGGCTAAAAATTTTGAAAAATATCTTAATCAGAATCATCATTATAGTACCTTAGGAGGTCTTACTCCAAACCAGAAGTGTTCTGGAAATATCCAGCTTTTATCTGCTTCTTTTAGGCTTCCTAATAAACTTAGTATTTGTCCGGGATATGTACACCTTATCCGCTTTATCCGTAGTGATCGCATTTTAGATATCTTTGGAGAAAAGTACGTTATGCCAGGTGAAGTAGAGTATGAATATGTCTGGGCTACTATTGATACTGCCAAAGAGAAATTGTTTATATACCATGATTCTAAATTAATAGTAGAATATCCTTATCCTTTACCAAAAAGCTCTATTGATTTATCAAGGTTCAATCTCTAAAGTTCGCTATGTATTGATACTTTGTTATCATTAGGAGTTCGCTATGTATTGATATTTTATGTTATTAATAAGGGTTCGCTATGTATTGATACTTAATAGCTAACGACTAATTTGAACCTTTATATATTTAGTGGTAGTTTTAAAAGGTTTAAAAGGAGATCCTCCTCCTTTATAGAATTTAGTAAAAAATTCTACATACTGTAAACGCGTTGAATGAACAAATGCACCCATAACACCCAGTACCATATTAAATAAATGTGCCGCTAAAAAAACTAAAGTTACCAAAATAATACCAATAAATGGCACCTCCTTAAAAAATAATACTGAAGTATTTATTACTACTGCTAAAACTGCAGTTGATAATCCTAAAGCAAATAATCGTGAATAAGATAGAATATCACTAATATATCCTATAAGATTATATAAACTTATAATCCCAACAGCAATCTTTAATATAATATTTTTATTTGACCTTCCTTGGGTAATAACTACAGACAATACTCCGGTTATAGTTAAATATTTTGTAAATATTTTAAAACCCACGGGGCAAGTAATAGTATTTGCAATTATATATAAAAGTAGGCCAGAAATTAATAATAACCACGAGCCTTGATCCATTAAACCTATTTTCATTTTACTTTCTTTAATATTTGCGATTAATTTAATAATAAATCCAGTATAAATTTGAATTACTCCCAAAGATAGAGATATTAACAATAAAGGCATAGGATTTTTTATAGGATCAAGCAAGGATAATTTATCGATTAAAAAAGTTTTTAGAAACAAAATATTTGGGGGAAGATAATTAAGTGCATCACCCATCCAACTACCCATGATTGCTCCAATAATCAAAGTAGATAATCCGCATAAGAAAAATAATTTTATAAATTTTTTAGTTGTCCCTTTAAATTTGAACTTTAATAAAGCAAAATAACATAAAACAGCCATAATTAAACCATAACCGGCATCGGATAAACATATTCCAAAGAAAATAAAATAAAAGGGAGCAAATAAAGGGGTAGGATCAAATTCTTTATATTGAGGGATACCATATAACTCTGTAATTGATTCAAAAGGTTGTATAAATTTATTATTAATTAATGCAACTGGTATATTATCATTTTCCTTAGGGTTGCTAAAAATCATTTCCAACTCTTTATTTTCTTCAAATAATTGCTTTTTTAGTTTATTGATATCTTTTTCTAATATCCATCCTTCAATAATTATTACTTTTTGGGTCTGTTTTAAGTATATTTCTATATCTTTTCTACTTTTACAAATATTTAAATAATCGAAAGCAAGGTACAATGATAAATTTTCTCTATATATCTTTTTACTTATATCAAAAATATCCTCTCTTTTTTTCTCAATACTTTTTAATTCCTCAGAAATGTCTCTTAAAATATTTTTTGGAGTTCCACTGAATTCCAAGGGAAAATTAAAATATTCAAAATTGTATTTATTTAAGATTTTATTAATAAAATGACAATGTTCGGAAATTGAAATAATTATCATTTTATACTGTTTATTATTTTTATCAATTTTTTTTATTTCAATTTCTTGTCCTATTTTTTTTATTTCTTCTAAACAAAAAATATAATTTTTTAAAGGGATTTTACCTAAAATAAGTTTGGTATTTTTTGTTCCTTCTAAATCCTCTATTTTTATATCTAATTCTTTCCATTCTTCCAGGTGTTCTTGTAGATTTTTAAGATAGTTTTCTCTATTTTTTAGTTCTTTTAGGGTTCCATCTAGTTCTTTACATTTTCTATAAATATTTTTAGAATCAAAATTAGAAAATAAAAAAGCCAATTTTTTATAATCGTATATATCTTTTAAAGGATCTATAGATTTACCAGATTTTTTAGAAATATCTTTAAAATCAGAAAGGTAATCTATACAATATTTTACTTCTACCAATGCAGAATCAATCTCTGTAGCCTTTATTTTTTTATAAGTTAATAAATCTGAGGTTGCTAATTTAGTTGTAACATCCGTTATTTGAATACATCCTGCTTTTTGAAGTTCTAAAATAACCTTATCTTTTAATTCGATATGAGTGAAGAGATTAACTTTTTTTACTTTACATATCGCCATTATCCCCCACCACACCTTTAACTATTATTTTAACCGTGTCTTCCATCTTTTTTATTGCCTTTTTATATATCTCTTCTTTTTCTATTTCGCTTTTTTTGATAATATTTTCTGCTTCCTTTTTTGATAATATTTCTTCTTTTTTTATTATTATTTTTCCTTCTTCAATGGTTTGTTTTTTAATTTTCTCTATCAATTCATCTGCTTCTCGATGAGCCTCTTTAATAATTTTAGCTGCTTTATCTTCCGCATCTTTGATTATTTTATCAGCAACAGCTTCGGTTTCTTTAATTTCTTCTATAAGCTTGTTTATCAAAAATTTCACCTCATTAAATGGTTTAAAAATATATATTAATTAAAATTATATAATAATAATTGTATTAAATTTATATCTTATCTGACATATTTTTTATTTCTTCTATCAATTTTTTTACTATCACTTTTTCACTAAATTTACCTAATATTTTACCTTTTTTAAAAAGAACTCCAGTTTTTTCATGATAAGCAATTCCTATATCTGCTTCTCTTGCTTCACCTGGACCGTTTACCATGCAACCCATAACTGCAATAGTTAATGGTTGGTCAATATTACAAATCTGTCTTTCAACTTTTTTTATAATTTTATTGAGGTCTACTTTGCATCTTCCACAAGTAGGACAGGAAATTAAATTTGTGCCTCTTTGTCTGAGATGTAAAGCTTTTAATATTTCATAACCTACTTTTATTTCTTCTATTGGATCACAAGTAAGTGATACTCGGATAGTATCCCCAATTCCTTGGAATAATAGTGAACCAATCCCAACAGATGATTTAATAATGCCTTGAAAAGGAGGACCTGCTTCAGTAATGCCTAGATGCAAAGGATAATCGTATTTTGAGGCAAAAATATAATTTGCTTCAATAGTATCAATTACGTTGGTAGATTTAATAGAGAAAATTATATTATGATAGTTAACTTCTTCTAATATCTTGACCATATTATCAGCACTTTCCATTAAAGCTTGAGGAGTTATTTTTTTATATTTTTTTAGTATATCATTATCTAATGAACCTGAGTTTATACCAAATCTAATAGGTAAATTTTTTTTCTTTGCTGAATTTATAATTAATTTAATTTTTTCATAATTTCTAATATTTCCAGGATTTATTCGTAATCCATCTACGCCAAATTCGATAGATTTTAAGGCCAATTTATAATCATAGTGAACATCAGCAACTAAGGGTATATTAATTTCTTTTTTTATTAAAGGTAATGAATAACATGATTCCAGGTCTGGAACTGCCACTCTTACTAACTCACAACCTTCTTTTTCCATTCTTTTTATTTGGGATACTGTATCTGGTATATTTTTCGTATCAGTATTGGTCATTGATTGAACTGAAATCGGAGCATTCCCTCCAATTAATAAGTTACCCACTTTTATGCTTTTAGTTTGTTTTCTCGTATACATCTTATCTAATTTCCTTATTTTTTTATTTAGCGAAAATCCTTAAAATATCATTGTAAGTGGCGATTACAAAAATAACTATCATTAGAGATATTCCAACTAAATACATAAAGTTGATTTTTTCAACCTCCAAAGGCTTACCCCTTATTTTTTCTATAGTTAAAATTATAATATAACCACCATCCAGGACTGGGATAGGAAGAAGATTAAATAATCCTATAAAGATACTTAAAATTGCAGTAAAATATAACAAATTCAAGAAACCTAATTTTACTGCTTCTCCCGTCATCTGAGCTATACCCAAAGGTCCAGCTATTTCAATTGGTACTTTCCCGCTAATCATCTCTATTACATTTGAAAAAATTAATTTAATAATATTTCCAGTAATTGTTAAGCCTTTAAGAAAAGCATAAAATATATTAATTTTTTTAATTGATATTTCAAAAGTAATTCCTATTAATCCTTTTTTATAATTAACATCATATTGTGGGGTTACCAATATATCAATATTTTCCCCCTCTCGGTCCAGGGTTAGTTTTAAAATTTCTCCAGAACTTTTATTTATAATGTTAGCAATTTCATCAGGATTATCTATTTCTTTTGAATTAATAGCAATTATTTTATCTCCCGGAAGTATCCCAGCTTGATCAGCAGATCCATTTTTTATAACTGTATAAACATTATTGTTAGTAATCGGAATTCCGTTAACAAAAAAAATGAGACTGAATATAATAATTGAAGTAATGATATTCATAAAAGGGCCTAAAGATATAATTAACGCTCTAATTCCTAAAGATTTCTTATCAAATCTCTGTTCTTCTGTTAATTTTTCTGATGTATCCTTTACCTCCTCTTGTCCTATTTCACCAGCCATTTTTACAAAACCGCCGAGAGGAATTAAACATATAATATATTCTGTTTGATTTTTTATAAATCCAAATATTTTTGGTCCGAAACCAAAGGCAAATTTATATACCCTTACCCCGAATGTTTTAGCAGCAATAAAATGACCAAATTCATGAAAAAAAACCAATATACTAAATACGAAAATAAATGCTATTATAGTTAACAATTTTATTCACCAAAATTAATTATTATTGATTGGTACACAAATATAAAGCTCTTTGTCTAGCCCAGTAGTCAGCATCTAAAATATCACTAATACTTGGATTAAGCTTTGGTTTATGATTTTTCATTGTATTTTGAATAATTATGGGAATTTCTGGCAAACTTATCTGATTATTCAAAAAAGCATTAACCGCAATTTCATTTGCCCCATTTAATACTGCCGGCATTGTTCCTCCAAGGTCTATAGCTTGATAGGCAAGTTTAAGACAAGGGAATTTATTAAAATTAGGTTTTTTGAAAGTTAATTGGTTAACTTTTGTTAAATCTAATCGATTAAAGTTGTTATAAATTCTATTTGGATAAAATAAAGCAAATTGAATCGAAATTTTCATATCATGCTCACCTAATTGAGCCAAAATAGTACCATCTATAAATTGAACCATGGAGTGTACATAACTTTGAGGATGAATTACAATTTCTATCTTATTAGTTGGAATATCGAAAAACCATTTCACTTCAATTACTTCTAATCCCTTATTCATTAAGGTTGCTGAGTCAATAGTAACTTTTTTCCCCATTTTCCAATTGGGATGATTTAACGCATCTTCAATGGAAACAGTTTTTAATGCGGATTCAGTTAAACTGTAAATTGGTCCTCCAGATGCAGTCAAAATAATTTTTTCTACCAAATCTTTTTGTTCATTCTTTAAACATTGTAAAATTGCACTAGGTTCGCTATCTATAGGCAAAATATTTGTATTTCTTATTTTTGCTTCCTTCATTAATATTTCACCAGCAACTACCATCGTTTCTTTACTGGCTAAAGCAATATTTTTTCTATGTATCACAGCTTCATAAGTTGGAAGAAGTGCTGCTATTCCAGTTATTGCAACTACAACAAGATCTATTTCATCTAAGACTGACACTTTTATTAAACCATCGATTCCCCAAAATATTTTGATATCACTTAAGTTATTCAGATCTTTTTTCAATTTTTTAGCCAAATACTCATTTTTAACCACTGATATTTTTGGTTTAAAAAAATTTATCTGCTCTTTAAGTAGGGTTATATTTTCCCAACCACTTAAGCCTATTACCTCAAATTCATTAGGATATTTTTGGATAACTTCTAAAGTTTGTTTTCCTATTGAACCTGTTGAACCTAATATAACAATTTTTCTTCTCATAATTAGACTCTACACTTTCAAAAATATTTATTTATATTAAATTAGTAATTTTATATAATAATAAAATATGGGAGCTGTAAATAATAAACTATCAAAAGAGTCTAATATACCTCCGTGGCCAGGGATTAACTTTCCCGAATCTTTAACTCCAGAACCTCTTTTTAACACAGATTCAAATAAATCTCCAAGTTGGCCTACTATTGATAATATCAACCCAAGAGAAATCAACTTATTAAAAGATAAATTTAACCAACTTCTTAAGGCAAGGGTAATAATGATACTAAATAAAATCCCTCCAACTGACCCTTCAAGAGATTTCTTGGGACTTATTTTAGGATATATTCTATTTTTCCCAAAGTTAATACCAATAATATAAGCTCCTATGTCATTAGCCCAAGTAATAAATAAAAGACCAAGGAGGTAATAATTTCCGTTGGGTAAAAACTTAACTTTTAATAGAAATGATAGCAAATATCCTAAATAAATACTTCCAAAAATCAGAATAGATAGGTCAGGAAGTACTTTAGAAAAATCTTTTTTAAATAGTTGGATAATAAAACATATTATAATAAAAAAAGTAACAATTACATTTTGATAATACTTTAGATTATAAATATCGTAAAATGTTGTAAAAATAAAGTATGCAGTAAGTATAGATCCCAATATATATGATGGCTTGTATCCTTGTTTATGGGCCATATGGTATAATTCATTTAATCCTAAAAAGGCTAAAATCATTATTAGAATAAAAAAGGGGAATTCCCCCCAAAATATTATCAAAACTATTAACGGAATTCCTATAATAGTAGTAATAATTCTTTTTAAAAAATTATTATCCCTTCCCTCCATATTTTCTCACCCTTTTTTGAAAATCTTTTATTGCTTCTATTAAATTATTTTTATCGAAATCGGGCCAAAAAACAGGGGATACCCAAAATTCTGCATATGCAATTTGCCAGATCATAAAATTACTAATTCTCATTTCACCACCCGTTCTTATTAATAAATCGGGGTCGGGAAGACCATGGGTGTATAAATTATTTCTTACGGTATTTTCATTAATATCTTCAATTTTTATCTTTTTATCATATAAATCTAATATAATAGAATTAATTGCATCAACAATTTCAGCTCTTCCTCCATAATTAATTGCAATATTTAGAATTAATTTATTATTATTTCTAGTTAATTCAATCAATTCATTCATCTTTTTAGTAAGTAAATTAGGAAGTTCATTTAGTCTTCCTATAAAATTTATTCTGATATTATTTTTTATTAAATTTGCTTTTTCTCTATCTAAAACTTTACCGAATAATTTAATTAAGTTTAAGACTTCGTTTTTAGGACGTTCCCAATTTTCCGTAGAAAAAGCAAAAAGCGTTAATATGGGAATGTTTAAATCTATGCAGTTAGATATAACTCTTTTAACTGCTTTTACCCCTTCTTTATGTCCTGTACTTCGAGGCAATCCTCTTTTTTTTGCCCAACGCCCATTTCCATCCATTATAATAGCTAAATGTTGAGGTAATTTTATGTTATCCATTTATTTTTATCCATCAATTTATTTTTATAATTTTTATATTCATTAATTATCACCTATAAAAATACCCCCTTAATAGAGATATAATATAAATAAAAGCATATTATATATATATTAAAATTAGAAGGGGGGTTATATTTCCATAATTTCTTTTTCTTTAAGTTCTAATAATTTATCAATTTTCTTTATATATTCATCGGTTAAGGTTTGGACTTTATTTTGGTATTCTTTGCAATCATCTTCTGAAATATTGTTTTCTTTTTCATCTTTTTTTATTATATCATTTGTATCTCTTCTTATATTTCTTATAGCTATTTTTTCTTTTTCAGCTTCTTTTTTTACTAATTTTATTAACTCTTTTCGTCTTTCTTCATTTAAAGGAGGTATGGTAAGTCTAATAATATTACCATCATTAAAGGGAGCTAACCCTAAATCAGATTTCCATATAACTTTTTCAATCTCAGCAAGGTATTTTTTATCCCAAGGTTGAATAACTATTAAATTTGATTCTGGAATAGAAATATTTGCTATTTGCTTTAAAGGAGTTAACACACCGTAATATGATATTTTTATCCGATCTATTAAAGTTAAAGAAGCTCTTCCGGTTCTTATATGGGCAAAATTATCTTTTAGTACTGTGATTGATTTTTCCATTCTATCTTTTGTATCGTTTAATAAATCAGATAACATATTTATTCCCCCTTTACTATTGTGCCTATTTTTTCACCAACTATAACTCTTTTAATATTTCCAGCAATATTTAAATTAAAAACAATTACTGGAATATTATTTTCCATACATAAAGAAATAGAGGTTGCATCCATAACCTTTAAACCTTTATTTAAAAACTCGAGGAATCCTAACTTACTAAATTTTACTGCTTTTGAATTTTTTAAGGGGTCAGATTCATAGATTCCATCAACTTTTGTAGCTTTAAGAATTGCTTCAGTATTTAGCTCTATTGCTCTTAGGGCAGCAGCAGTATCTGTTGTAAAATAAGGATTTCCAGTTCCAGCAGCCAAAATTACTATCCTATCTTTTTGCAAATGCCTAATAGCTCTTCTCCTAATATACGGCTCAGCAATTGCCTTCATCTCGATTGCAGTCTGTACCCTTGTTTCTACATTTAATTTTTCTAAAGAATCTTGAAGAGCTAAAGCATTTATTGCGGTTGCTAACATGCCCATATAATCTGCTGAAACTCGATTTATACCTTTTTCGCTCCCTTCTTGGCCTCTAAAAATATTCCCCCCCCCTATTACTATAGCTATTTGTACTCCTAATTTTTTAATCTCAATAATTTCTTTAGAAATAAAATTAATCTTTTGGATATCAATACCATAACCTTTTTCTCCGGAAAGTGATTCGCCGCCGAGTTTTAAAAGTATCCTTTTATAAATAGGTTTTTCCATAATTTTAAATCCTCTATTATTTTAATAACCTATAAACACTTCCATAAAGGTTAATTATCTATGTCTTAATTATTAGATTTCTTCGCCAAGCTTAAATCTTGCAAATCTTCTAATCAAAATATTTTCGCCTAACTTAGCAATCAATTCCAATAATAATTCTTCAATATTTTTATTATTATCTCTAATAAATATTTGTTCCATTAAACAATTTTCTTGAAAATATTTTTCCAATTTACCTTCGACAATTTTTTCAATTATAGGAGCTGGCTTACCTGATTTTTCAACTTGAGCATAAAATATATCTTTTTCTTTTTCAATTATACTTTTTGGAATATCCTTTCTGGTAATATATCTTGGATTTGATGCAGCAATCTGCATAGCGATATTTTTTATAAATTCTTTAAATTCTTCCGTATTGGCCACAAAGTCTGTTTCACAATTTACCTCAACTAAAACACCTAATTTACCATATAAATGAATATAAGATTCTACTTTCCCACTTAGCGTTTGTCTATTAAACTTAGAAGAAGCAGCATTTATTCCTTTTTTACGTAAATATTCAATTGCTTTTTCTAGGTTTCCGGCATTCATTTTTAATGCTTCTTTGCAATCCATTACTCCTGCACTTGTTTTTTCTCTTAACTCTTTTACCATCTGAGCATTAATTTCCATATTTTTCTCCTTACTTCATTTAAATATAGGTTTATTTTTTAACTGTTTCAGTTGCTTGGTCTATAATTAATTTCTTACCTTCTATAACTGCATCTGCTATAACTGAAGAGATAAGTTTTACTGCTCTAATTGCGTCATCATTTCCTGGAATTACATAATCAATTTCTTCTGGATTACAATTAGTATCTACAATAGCAACAATGGGTAGGGAAAGTTTAATTGCCTCAGCAATTGCAATTTTCTCTTTTTTGGGGTCAACTACAAAAATTGCATCTGGAAGCTTTTCCATATTTTTAATACCGGTTAATAATTTTTCTAATTTCTCCTTTTCTACTTTTAATTTCATTACTTCTTTTTTAGGAAGAACTTCAAACATTTTATTATTCTCCATTTCCTCTAATTCATAAAGTCTTTTTACTCTCTTTCTAATGGTATTGAAATTAGTTAATGTTCCTCCTAACCACCTATAATTTACATAAAACATGCCACATTTTTCTGCCTCGTTTTTAATCGATTCCAGAGCCTGTTTTTTTGTTCCTACAAATAATATATTTGCACCTTTGCTAGATATCTCTTTTATAAAATCATATGCTACATCAATTAATTTTACAGTCTGTTGAAGATCTATAATATATATATTATTTCTATCTGTAAAAATATAAGATTTCATCCTAGGGTTCCATCTTCTCATTTGATGACCAAAATGAACTCCCGCTTCTAACAATTGTTTCATTGAAACTACACTCATCTATTATCCTCCAATTTATATTTTAATATTTCGTATTTTTATATTAAATTAGAATTCTAAAATCACTATAAATTACTATTTAATGCACAAAATCAAAAGTAGTATAACATAGTTTTTTTTCTAAATCAAGAAACACTTAATGGTTTATTTATTTTATTTTTTATTGACTTTATAAAATATACCTGCTTAAATCTTCGTTTTTTACGATACTTTGTAATTTTTTCTTTACATATTTTTCATCAATAGTAAATTTCTTTTCTTTAAGATCAGGGGCATTAAAAGAAATATCTTCTAATAATTTTTCTAATATAGTATAAAGTCTCCTTGCTCCAATATTTTCTGTCTGTTCGTTTACTAAAAAAGCGGTTTCAGCAATCTCGCTAATCGCATCATCTGTAAATTCTACTTCCAGACTTTCGGTATTAAGCAAAGATATGTATTGTTTTATTAGTGAATTACAAGGCTCGATTAATATTCTTTTAAAATCTTCCATGCTTAAACTATTTAATTCAACTCTAATAGGAAAACGTCCTTGCAATTCAGGTATTAAATCAGAAGGCTTTGAAGTGGTAAAAGTCCCAGCAGCTATAAATAAAATATGGTCAGTTTTAACAGCTCCATATTTAGTTATGACTGTTGAACCTTCTACAATAGGTAATATATCTCTTTGAACTCCACCTCTGGAAACATCCGGTCCATATGATTTTTCTTGTCTGGCAATTTTATCGATTTCATCAATAAAAACAATCCCTAAATTTTCCACTTTATTAATGGTAGTCCTAATTACTTCATCCATATCTATTAAGTTTTGAGTTTCATTATAGATTAATATTTTTCGAGCCTCCGCAACAGTAACTTTTTGCTTTTTCTTTTTTTGAGGAAACATTCTACCAAGAATATCTTTAAAATTAATACCCATGCCTTCTATTCCTGAATTAGAAAATACTTCTACGGTAGGTTGAATGTTTTCTTCAATTTCAACTTCAATTAATCTGTTTTCCAGCTCACCTTTTTCTAATTTATCTTTAAACTTTTTCCTAGTCCTTTCAAATCTTTCTTCTCTTTCATCTTTTTTTATTAAAACATTTAAAGAATCTTTATTTTCTTTTTCAATTCCAGGATAAAATGATTCCTTAAATAAATCTGCTTTTTGCTCTTTTTTCTTTTTTACTACCGGGAATAAATAATTTATTATTTGTTCTTCGGCTAATTGTCTTGCCTTATCTTCTACTTTAATTGCCCATTCTTTACGGACCAATTGAATACACACTTCAGTTAAATCTCGAATTATAGATTCCACATCTCTTCCCACATACCCTACTTCAGTATATTTTGTTGCTTCTACTTTTACAAAAGGAGCTTTAACTAATTTTGCTAATCTTCTAGCGATTTCTGTTTTTCCCACTCCGGTAGGCCCGATCATTATGATATTTTTCGGAGTTACTTCATCTATTAATTCAGGAGGCAATTTCTGCCTTCTGATTCTATTTCTTAAAGCTATAGCTACAGCTTTTTTGGCGTTATCTTGCCCAATTATATATTTATCAAGTTCAGAAACAATCTGCGAAGGTGTTAAATCATTAATCAACTATAATACCTCCTATCTTTTATAATTTTTCTGCTGTTATTTTATCATTAGTGTAAATACAAATTGATGCAGCAATCTTTAAAGATTCTAAAGCAATTTCATAAGCAGATAAATTAGAAAATTTCACTAAAGCTTTTGCTGCAGCTAATGCATAAGGACCACCTGAGCCAATAGCAGCAATATTATCATCAGGTTCTATTATATCACCAGTCCCAGAAACTATAAACATATTCTTTTTATCTGCAACGATTAGTATAGCTTCTAATTTTCTTAATATTTTATCAGTTCGCCATTCTTTAGCTAAAGAAATAACAGCTTTAGGTAAATTTCCATGAAGCTCATCTATTTTATTTTCGAATTTTTCAAATAAAGTCATAGCATCAGCACTTGCCCCGGCAAAACCGGTAAGAATTTTATCATTATATAATTTTCGTATCTTTTTGGTATTATTTTTCATAATGGTATTACCTATAGTTATTTGGCCATCACCAGAAATAGCAACCTCATCTTTATGTTTTATGGCTAAAATTGTGGTTCCTTTAAACATTTTTTATTTCATCTCCTTTTAAATTTTTAACCTTAAGCCCTGGGATGAGACTTTTTATAAATTGTTTTTAACCTTTCTTTAGTAATATGAGTATATATTTGAGTAGTGGACAAACTCTTATGCCCCAAAAGTTCTTGCACAGAACGTAAATCTGCTCCACCCTCTAAAAGATGAGTAGCAAACGAATGCCTTAAAACATGGGGGCTTATCTTTTTATTTAAACCAGCCATTTTCATATATTTAATAATAATTCGACGTATACTTCTTGTGGTTAATCGTCCTCCTAAACGATTTAAAAATAATGCCTCTAGGTCATTTTTATTTACAAATATTTTTTTTTCAAATAAATTTCTACTGGTTAAATATTCTTGTATTGCCCTTATGCTCGGATTACCAAGGGGAAGAATTCTTTCCTTTGAACCCTTTCCAAATACTATAATAGTTTTTTCATATAAGTCAATATTGCAAATATTTAAATTTACAAGTTCTCCAACTCTAATTCCGGTGCCATAAAGTAGTTCAAGAATTGCTCTATCTCTAATTCCAAATATTGTATTTTTTAATGGAGTTTCAATAAGTTTATTAACTTCTTGTAAATACAAAAAATAAGGTAACTTTTTATTTATCTTAGGCGTTATTAAATTAATGGTTGGATTAACTTTAATTATGCCTTCTCTTAAACAAAATTTAAAGAAGGAACGTACTGTGGATATTTTTCTGGAAATACTCCTTGCTGAATAATCACTCTTCTTTAAATAAACAATATATTTTCGCATAACACTACGATCAACGTATTCTATTTTATCATCTTTTAGTATCCTATAAAGTTTTAAATAATTGAAAAATTGAATTAAATCATTTCTATAGGAAACAATGGTATAATTAGAATAGTTTTTTTCATTCTTTAAAAAAAAAGCATATAATTCTATATATTTCTTCAAATGTAACACTCTCTTTTTTGCTTTTCGAGGAGTTTATTTTTTATTTTAGGCTAAGTTTATATTTAAAGATCTATTCTATTTATTAATTATTCTTTATCTTCTTTGATAATATCTTTATAATCACAAACAGAATTACTGCATTTATAATAAAATCCGTTTTTTTTATTTTTATCTAACACTAAAATGGAATTGCATTTAGGACATTTTTTATCCACCGGCTTATTCCAGGTCATAAAAGAACATTTTGGATAATTGCTGCATCCATAAAATATTCTTCCTTTTTTGGTTTTTTTCCTAACAATTTCTCCCGGGCATCCTTCCTCAGGACAATTTATACCAATTTTATCTAAAAAAGATTTGGTATTTTTACAATCAGGAAATCCTGAACAAGCTAAGAATTTACCAAAACGTCCGCTTTTTATCAACATCTTGCGACCACACTTATCACATATTTCGTCACTAAACAACTGGGTTATTTTAATTCTTTGGGCCTGGTTTCCTTTTTCTAAATCCTTAGAAAATGTTTTATAAAATGTTTTTAATATATCTACCCATTTTTTTTTATTAGATTCAACTTCATCGAGCTGTTTTTCCATTTTTGCAGTAAAGGCAACATTTATAATATCAGAAAAATATTGAGTTAAAAAAGAGTTTACTTTTATTCCTAATTCTGTAGGATTAAATTTTTTGTTAACCTTCTCCACATATTCTCGACGTTGTATAGTATCTATAATAGGTACATAGGTGCTAGGTCTACCTATTCCTTCTTTTTCTAATGTTTTTACCAAGCTAGCTTCTGTATATCTGGGAGGAGGTTTGGTAAAATATTGCTTTTCTTCAATTTTTATTATCTTTAGTTTATCTCCTTCTTTAAGATCAGGAGGTTTATTTAAATCTTGATTATCTTCATTATATATAATCATAAATCCTTTAAATAATATATTAGATCCAGAAGCTCTAAATAGGTATTTCCCCGCCTCTATATTTATAGTGATTTTTTCTAGATAAGCAGCTTTCATTCTACTCGCTATAAATCTTTGCCAAATTAAACTATATAGTTTATATTGATCATTACTTAGATATTTTTTAATCAAATCTGGTTGATTAAATACAGAAGTAGGCCGAATAGATTCATGGGCATCCTGAATGGTTTTGTTTTTTATTTTCTTTTTATCTTTTTCGAAGTTTTCAAATGATTTTGCAAATTTTTTACCATATTTTTCTTCTATATATTTTTTCGCCTCACTTTTTGCTTCATTGGATACCCTTATAGAATCAGTACGCATATAAGTAATTAAACCAACATTTCCTTTATCTCCCAAAGCGATGCCTTCATACAATTGTTGAGCTATAATCATACTTTTTTTAATAGAAAAATTTAATTTGTTATATCCTTCTTGTTGTAAGCTGCTGGTAGTAAATGAAGGCTGAGGATTTTTAAATTCTTTTCTTTTATTAATATCTTTAACATATATGTTTTGATTTTTTACTTCTTCACAGATTTGCATCGCTTCTTTTTTATTTCTTATGGTTATTTTTTTAGAATCAACTGAAAAAAGCTTCGCCTCAAAAGGCTTTATTTCTTCATCTTCAGTTTTATTAAGAAGTACACTTATCAACCAATATTCATCTTCTTTAAATTTAAGTATCTCCTCTTCTCTTTCGCATATTAATCGCAATGTCACGGATTGTACTCTTCCTGCACTTAGTTTTTTACCTATCTTTTTCCATAATAAAGGACTTATCTTGTACCCTACCAATCTATCTAATAATCTCCTGGTCTTTTGTGAATCTACCATATTAAGGTTAATCTCTCTCGGATTTTTAAAGGCTTGAGATACAGCTCTTTCGGTTATTTCATTAAAACTAACTCTGTTGTTATCATTTTTAATTTTTAATTTTTGAGCAATATGCCAGGCAATTGCTTCTCCTTCTCTATCCGGATCAGTTGCCAAGAATATCTTATCTTTATCTTTTGAATATTTTTCTAATTCTTTTACAATACTTCTTTGTCTGGGAATAGTAACATACTCGGGTTGAAAATCATTTCCAATATCTATACCTAATTTTGTTTTAGGTAAATCAATTATATGCCCCTTGCTAGATTTAATAAGATAATTTTCTCCTAAAATTTTCTTCAAGGTTTTTTCCTTAGTTGGTGACTCAACAATTACCAGATATTTGACCATCAATACACCTCAATAATATAGTTGCTATTATAATATGATTAACTTTTTTATTTTCCTCTTAATCGATTATACCAATCTAGTGGCAAGGAAGGTAAAATTATTGCTCCATAAGGACAGTGTTCATCACAACAAAAGCAAGAAATACATTTTTTCCTATCTACTTCAGGAAAACCGCTCTTTAAATTCATTTTCATTGCAGAAACCGGGCAAACTTCTATACACTTCTTGCATACTTTACATTTATTATGATTTACTATTGGTTTAACTGCTGCGAAATTAAATACGTAGGGGGTAGCTGCTTTTCTTATTTTTTGCAATAAACCGTTATTTGGTATCTTATATCCTGGAATTATTTCTAATTTCCCAGATATATCTATACTGGATAGATCTATTTCTCCTAAATTTCTTTTTTGAGCTACTTGCAATAGTTCAATTGATTCTGGCTTAAGTCCCATCATAGTGGCCATTATAGAATCAAGAGAAATTCCATTATCACTACTTAATATTTTATTTATAACTCTCGGTTCCCCATTGGTAGGGCCTCTACCTTCCATGCCAATTATAGCATCCATGATATTTAAATCCGGAATTCTTATTTGATAGATATCTACTAATAATTCAGCAAATTCATAAACAGACCGAGTCAAAGTATGTAACTGTGCTTTCTTTGCTCCTGGTACAATACCAAACATATTTTTGATTGCTCCCGCAATAGTAGTCAAACCGTGGGTCTTAAACTTTGGAACATTAATAATATAGTCTGCCTCTATAACTGATTTTGAAATAAAAAGCTTATCTATAAATTTAGATTTTACCTTTATTTCTATAATGTCTTTAGCAATATTAGTGAAACAACCATCTGAAGCATCTAAAATTCCAGTTATTTTAGCTATTTTTAATGGGTCATAATAAATACTACCTGAATTATCTCCGACAACTATCTCTTTAGCCTTATAATCCCTTAATCTCTTAACCACTGCTGAGATTATTCTTGGGTCCGTAGTTACTCCTCTTTCAGGAGGGAAGGGACCTAAAATATTTGGTTTTACCAAAACTTTTTTATCTTTTACTTTATTTTCTACCTCAAATTTCTCGAATACATCTTCTATAGCTTTGGATATTTTATTATTTTGGATATCACTAATTATAACTTTAGTCATATTTCCTCTTTTATTATAAATTCTATCTTTTTTTAATCCTGATTTTCTCCCCTATTTTACTTTCATTCCCCAATTTTAACCGTTTAATGTTTTCTTTATGTGTAAAAATAGTTAAAATTAAAATTATTATACTGAATATGATGTATTCATAAGGTTGTTTAAATAATATTGTAAAAATTATAATAGAAATTACTGCACTAATAGATGATAAAGAAGCGTATCTTGTGGTTATTATAACCATCCCCCAAACTATTGCTGCTAATATCGATATCATTGGATTAAGCGCCAAAATAACTCCAAAGGTAGTAGCTACTCCTTTACCACCTTTAAACTTTAGAAATAAAGACCAATCATGGCCGCATATAACCGCTAGGCCGGCAATCGTTAATATAAATATGCTATCGTGACTTATAAGACGTGATAAATAAATAGAAAAATATCCTTTACCAATATCTCCAATTAAGACTATTGAGGCCACAAAAGGCCCTAATATACGAAGAGTATTGGTTGCGCCTATGTTTCCACTACCATAATCTCTTATATCAATTTTTTTGACTAATTTACTTATAATATAACCAAAAGGGATAGAACCTAATATATAACTTATCAAAATAACTAAAATTATCATTAAATTACTACCTTTTTTTATCTTTTTTAATTAAATTAATAATCACTGGTGAACCTTCAAATCCAAAAGCTTGATGTATTTTATTTTCTAAATAGTTATAGTAGGAAGTATACATTAATTTTGGATTATTTACGAACAATAGGAATTTCGGAGGTCTTATTCCTATTTGGGTAGCATAACTTATCTTTAATGAATTTCCTTCTATAAATTTTGGTGGATTCTCATAAATTGTTTTTTTTAAAAAATTATTTAATATGGGAGTTGATATTTTTTTACTATATTGAAAAGCAACTTCTTTGATTTCAAAAATTATTTTACCAATATTATAACCAGTCAAGGCAGAAGTTAGCATAATAGGAGAGTTTTTTATAAAAGATAATTCATATTTAGTCTCTTTAATTAATAAATTCTTATCTACTTCATCTTTAATCAAATCAAATTTATTTAATATTATGATACAAGCTTTTTTTTCCTTTTGTATATAACTCGCAATTTTTTTATCTTGCACACTTACTCCTTGTGTAGAATCCAATATTAATAATACTATATCAGAATTACTTACAGCTTTAAAAGTTCTTAAGGTACTATAATATTCAATATCTTCTTTTGGCTTTGCTTTATCTCTTAATCCTGCAGTGTCGGTAAATATCAATTTTAATGAATTACGTTTAAAGGTTACCTCAATAGCATCCCTGGTAGTGCCGGGATATTCACTAACTATTATTCTATCTTCTCCCAAAATATAATTTAATATACTTGATTTTCCTACATTTTGCTTACCAAGAATTGATACTTTTATGGTATCTTTTTCTTCTTTTTCAGGATTTACTTTTTTTTCTGAAACAAAAGATACTATTCTATCTAATAAATTATCAACATTTAATCCATGTTCTGCTGAAATAATAAAAGGATCCCCTAATCCTAATTCATAAAATTCATATAATTTTAATTCACTTCCCTTTACATCTCCTTTATTAGCAACCAAGATACTTGGTTTGTTTTTATCTCTAATAGTTTTTGCTATTTTAAAATCATCGGTATTTATTCCTTCTTTAATATCAACTAATAATAGGATTAAATCTGCTTCTTCAATAGCTAATTCAGTCTGAGTATTTATTTTTTTATGAATTTCTTCTTTTTTGATAGAATCTATTCCTCCGGTATCAATTAGAGTAAATTGTTTTCCTTTCCATTCACATTCAGCGTATATCCTATCTCTAGTAACACCAGGCTCACTTTCAACAATAGCAATCTTTTTTTTAATAATTCTATTAAACAAAGTTGATTTTCCTACATTTATTCTTCCAATTATAGTAACAACAGTTTTTTCCAAAATATATACTTCCAGTTCTTTAAAAAGTAAATAATTTTGTATTTACTTTAAAATATTTTTTATTTTTTTTATAGTTATTTCAGGATTCGTACTTTTAAATATAATTTGACCAGCCACAATTATTTCCGCACCAGCTGTAATTATTTTAGAAATATTATTCAAATTTATTCCACCGTCAACTTCTAAGCTAATTATTTTTTTTTGATTATCTATTATTTTTCTTGCTTTCTCTATTTTAGTAATCATCTCTGGAATAAATTTTTGTCCACCAAAACCGGGATTAACAGTCATTAATAAAAGAATATCTATTTTATTAATGACATATTCAATAACGTTTAGAGGTGTTGCTGGATTTAAAGCAATTCCACATTTAGCTCCCATATCTAAAATAGTTTGAATAACTCTATCCAGATGTCTACAGGTTTCATAGTGGATAGTTATAATATCTCCTCCTGCTTCAATAAATGACTTAATATGATTAGCAGGATTTTCTATCATTAAATGAACATCCAACGGAAGAGATGTCTTACTTTTAATAGATTCGACTATCTTTGGACCAAAGGATATATTGGGCACAAAATGTCCATCCATAATATCTAAATGGATTAAATCCGCTCCTCCCTTTTCTATTTTTCTTAATTCCCTTTCTAAGCAGGAAAAATCCGCATCTAATATTGAGGGAGCAAGTTTTCTTATCATAATTATATCACCATCTTTTTTTATAAATATAATTATAGCTTGAAGGATCTTCAAACATTATCAAGATATTCAAGGGGAATTCTTCCCCTTGAAAACCCCTTAATTCACCCTTACCACAATATTTATTACACCCTTGAATATCTTGTCTTTAATATTCTTCATAATAATAAATCATATTCCTTTATTTAAGGTAT